>ERZ778510.27-NODE-27-length-140663-cov-15.647012_pt1 | contig 140663 bp, 136 predicted proteins | sample MGYA00510348_ERZ778510 | MGnify/ENA primary metagenome ERZ778510 (study PRJEB29527, sample SAMN07138969) | mouse gut metagenome | material: feces | host: mouse | place: China:Nanjing | collected 2016-01-25 ... | reverse complement strand
TAGTCTTTTTAAGATTCTTCCTAGAATCCCGCAAGGGATTCTATACTTTTCTAATCTCTTAACCTCTACTTTAATCTTTGGAAAAAGTATCCTTGAACAATCAAAACAATAGCGGATTAATGCAGAGATTCTAATGCTTTTTGTACTTCTTCGCAATCATCAAAATGCAAAGTTTTATTTCCTATGATTTGATAAGTCTCATCGCCTTTACCCAAAATCAATAATACTTCGTCGTTTTTAAGATTTTGAATTGCGATTCTAATTGCTTTGGCTCGGCTTTCTTCTAGCAGAATTTCACGACGATTTCTTAAGTCTTGTGGGATTCCGCTTAGAATCTCTTGCATAATTTGTATGGGAATTTCACTGCGCGGATTATCACTCGTGATATAGAGTTTTTGCGCATATTTGGCTGCACATAATCCCATTTTTGGACGCTTAAGTTTATCTCTATCGCCCCCTGCGCCAAAGACAACAGCAATTTTTCTATGTAAAAAAGATTGAAAGATTTTTTCCATACCATCTTCTGTATGAGCAAAATCCACAATAATTAAAGGGGTTTGATGCACGACTTGCATTCTTCCTAACACTCCGCCAAAATTCTCTAATCTTTTGCAAATTTCATTTAAGGGGACATTTTCTAGCAATTTTACCGCCCCGATTGCTGCTAGTGCATTATAGAGATTGTGTTTGCCAAAAAGTGTGCATTCCATCGTTGCTTCTTCTTTGCCATAGGCGATTTGAGCAGTGATTCCCTCTTGCAAGCTGTAAGCTTTAGCATTGAGCGTTGCGGGAGATTCTATGCCATAGGTAATGGCTTTTTCTAGTGTATAATGTGCATTGGGTTCGTCTTTATTGATGAGTTTTAAATCCGCAGGATTGGAAAAAAAGGAATTTTTCACCGAAATGTAGTTTTCTAAAGTTTTATGATAGTCTAAATGGTCGCTTGTGATATTTGTAAGAATCCGCAAATCAAAATGTAATTCCTCAATGCGATTCTGCACAATGGCGTGCGAGCTAACTTCCATTATGAAATATGTGCAATTCTCACTTTTTGCTTCACTGATTGCACTATAAATTTCCAATAGACTAGGGGTTGTTAGTCCTTTGGGACGTTTTTCTTTGCCATTAATAAAGAATCCTCGTGTGCCAAGCAGTGCAACACAAAAGCCAAAATCTAGCAAAATAGAATAAATCATAGCGGCGGTTGTGGTTTTGCCATTTGTGCCAGTGATTCCAACAAGTTTTAAATCCAAATCAAAATATTTTATTAAATCTTTTGGGTAAATAAAAATTTCAAATCCATTTTTTTTTGCAGATTCTATGTAGTTTTGATTGCTTTGAGTGATTAAAAACGCGCAATTTTTAGGATTGCAGTCTTTGGTTTGCAGATTTTCTCTTGAGTCATCACTAATAAAGCGCAAAGCAGAATCGCAATTTTTCTGAACGGCTACTCGCATTTAATTTCCTTGAATATAATATTGATTTTAAACTTTTTTGTTTTGTAAAATTTTCCGATAAAGACGCATAAAATCTTTGTCGTAAAACAGCAGATTGCCCGCATTTTCAAAATAATTAATCGCAATGTCTTCAAAGCCAAATTTTACTAAATTTCTCACAAAGAATAAAAACTCATTTTTGTTAGTAAAGATAATTTTGGAGCTAAACATTAAATCTTCAAAGGCTTCTTTGAAGCCAACTTTTGCGGAATGAACCTCAAAGTCTTCATATAAGATTCCATCGTTTTTGTCAATCTCTGCTTCTTGCAAGCTCCAAATGGCAAGATTGAGTGCATAAAGATTTTTATCAAAGTTTTCAATCATCTCTAGCACAATTTCTTCCGCTTCCAAGTTGTTTTTATTGTGAATGACTTGATAATATTCAAAAAGCGCACGTGCCTCATCTTCATATTCTAATGCCATATCAGAAAGCATACAAAGCATAGTAAAATAAAGCGATTGCTTGGCGTTTAAGTTTTCTAAGAAAACATTTGCGCAAGAGAGAATCTCTAAAACGCGGGAATATTGACGCTTGCGGAAAGCAAGTTTAGCTTTGTTTTTAAAATAGATAAAATCTTTTGTCATACGCCAACTTTCCTTAGAATTCTAAAATTATGGTACGTGGATTAGCTCAATATCAGGGTGAATATCGTTTTTAAGTGCGCGTTCAATGCCAAATTTCAAAGTTTGCGCACTGCTTGGACAGCCTTTGCAAGCACCCTCTAATCGGACGAATACTTTGCCATTTTCAATTTTTAACAAAGTTACATTGCCGCCGTCTTGAATTAATATTGGACGCACTTTGTCAATGCTTAATTCTACTGGTTTTAAAAGTTCTTTATCAGTAAATGGAAACATTTTTTTCCTTTTTAAATTGTTTTCTTTGGTTTTAATAAATTAGATAATACTTAAGTTTTCTTAAAGTTTTAATAAAAAAGTTCTTAAGTTCTTAAAAATATTTAATGTAATTTTATCTAAAATATTTTATAATTGCACGATTTTTAGGTTTAATGGCGTTGTGCATAGCACTAGTAATCTACTTTAGGAGGATTTTATGCAAAATGATGAAGTAGTAATTGAGAGTTATTTAAAAGTAACTTCAGAGCGCAAAAAAAGTAAGAATCCTGCGCGTTGGGATATGTTGCAAAGTATTACAGGAGCTATTTTAGCAATCTTTATTTTGCTTCATATGTGTTTTACATCTTCTATTTTACTTGGAACAGAAGCGTTTGAGGCAGTAGTCGGTTTTAGTGAAGGTTCATTTATTTTTGGTGGTAAAGGGATTCCACTTTTAACTACTTTGGTAGTGATTGTTATTAGTGTTGTTTTTGTGGCTCACGCGTTTTTGGCGATGAGAAAATTCCCAGCAAACTACCAACAATTTATGATTTTTAAAACACACAAGTCTTTGATGAAACATTGTGATACTACACTTTGGTGGATTCAATTTTTAACAGGATTTGCATTATTTTTCTTGGGTGGTGCGCATCTTATCACGATTCTTTTTAATTCCACAAGTATTAATGCATTCACTTCTGCGTCAAGATTTGTAGAGGGTAATTTGGCAGAATTTTACCTCGTGCTACTTGTTGTTATGGTGTTGCACGCAAGCATTGGAATGTATCGTGTCATCATCAAATGGATTCCGCTTGAAGCACCAACTACCGCACAGAGTAATGTAAAGCGTAAAAATATTAAAATTGCTGTATTTGCAGTTTTTATTGTTTTGGGTGTGATTGCATTTATCGCGGACTTCACTTGGATTGCCTTAGGCAAAACTCTATAAAGGAGAGATGAATGAAAATAGTATATTGCGATTCATTGGTAATTGGTGGAGGTTTGGCAGGACTTCGTTCGGCAGTTGCCTGTAAGGAGAGAGGACTTAACACAATCGTTTTGAGTTTGATTCCTGTGAAGAGAAGCCACTCTGCTGCCGCTCAAGGTGGTATGCAGGCAAGTCTTGGAAACTCTAAAATGAGTGATGGCGATAATGAAGATTTGCATTTTGCTGATACAGTAAAAGGAAGTGATTGGGGTTGCGACCAAAAGGTAGCAAGAATGTTCGTTACCACAGCACCTAAAGCAATTCGTCAATTAGCTGCTTGGGGTGTTCCATGGACAAGAATTAAAAAAGGTGATAGAACAGCAATTATTAATGCACAAAAAACAACTATTACAGAGGAAGAGTTTAGACACGGATTAATTCATTCTCGCGACTTTGGTGGGACTAAAAAATGGAGAACTTGTTATACCGCAGATGCAACAGGACACTCTATGCTTTTTGCTGTGGCAAATGAAGCATTAAAGCGCGGTGTTCTTATCCACGATAGAAAAGAAGCTTTGGCTTTGATTCATAAAAATAATCGTTGTTATGGTGCGGTTGTGCGCGACTTAATTACAGGCGAATTAATCGGCTATGTTGCCAAAGGAACATTGATTGCAACAGGTGGTTATGGAAGAATCTATAAAGATACTACCAATGCTGTAATTTGTGAGGGAACAGGAACAGCATTAGCACTTGAAACAGGAATCGCAAAATTAGGCAATATGGAAGCGGTGCAATTCCACCCAACCGGACTTTTCCCAAGCGGGATTCTATTAACAGAAGGATGTCGTGGAGATGGTGGTGTTTTGCGTGATGTAGATGGTTATCGTTTTATGCCAGATTATGAGCCAGAGAAAAAAGAACTTGCGAGCCGTGATGTTGTTGCGCGTAGAATGCTTCAAAGAATCCGTGAGGGTAAAGGTGTAAGCTCTCCTTATGGCGAGCATTTGTGGCTTGATATTTCTATTTTAGGACGCAAACATATTGAAACAAATTTGCGTGATGTGCAAGAAATCTGCCAAGTGTTTGCTGGAATTGACCCTGCAGATAAATGGGCTCCTGTAAAACCAATGCAGCACTATTGTATGGGTGGAATCCGAACAAATGCTAAAGGCGAAACTGCGCTTGCCGGCTTATTTTCTGCTGGTGAAGCAGCTTGCTGGGATTTACACGGCTTTAACCGATTAGGTGGAAACTCTGTGAGTGAAGCGGTAGTTAGTGGTATGATTATCGGAGATTATTTTGCAGAATCTTGCACAGGAACTTATGCAGATATTGAAACAAAATTAGTGGAAGATTTCATTAATGCACAACAAGGATATTTGGATAGCATTTTGGCAAATACAGGCACAGAGAATGTGTTTGAAATCAAAAATAGTATGAAGCAAATTATGGGAGATAAAGTAGGAATATTCAGAGATGGTGAGCATTTAGCGTCTGCTGTAAGTGAATTAGAACAACTTTATATCCGCAGTAAAAATATTGGTATCAAGACAAAACGGCTTTCAGCAAATCCTGAATTAGAGGAAGCTTATCGTGTGCCAAAAATGTTGAAGATTGCATTGTGTGTTGCAAAAGGTGCATTAGACCGCACAGAATCTCGTGGGGCGCATAGTCGTGAGGATTATCCAAAAAGAGATGACCAAAATTGGCTTAAACGCACTTTAACAAGTTGGGAAGACCCCAATCAAACAATGCCAACCATTACTTATGAGCCACTTGATATTGCAACAATGGAAATGGCTCCGGGATTCCGTGGATATGGTGCTAAAGGAATGATTATTGAAAATCCAGAAAGCCTAAGACGTCAAGAGCAAATTGATAAAATACGTTCGGATATGGAAGCACAAGGCAAAAATCGCTACGAAATCCAAGAAGCATTAATGCCATTTGAATTGCAACCATATTATAAAGCACGTAATGAAAGAATAGGAGACAAACAATGAGTGGAGCAGTTCAAAGCAGTAATAGAGAATTAACGATTAGAGTATTGAAGTTTGACCCAAATAGCGCAATATCTAAACCTCATTTTGCAGAATATAAGCTCAAAGAAGCGCATTCTATGACGGTTTTCATTGTGTTGAATATGATTCGTGAACAATTTGACCCAGATTTGAGCTTTGACTTTGTATGTCGTGCAGGGATTTGTGGAAGTTGTGGAATGATGATTAATGGGCGTCCGCGTCTTGCTTGTCGCACTTTGACAAAAGATTTCCCCGATGGCGTGATTACTCTTATGCCATTGCCTGCATTTAAGCTCATCAAAGATTTGTCTGTGGATACAGGAAATTGGATGAACGGAATGAGTAAGCGCGTAGAAAGCTGGATTCACGCTCAAGAAAAAAGCGAAGAGCATATGTGTCAGATTGAAGAACGTGTGGAACCAGAAGTTGCGGCTGAAGTGTTTGAGCTTGATAGATGTATTGAATGTGGTTGTTGCATTGCATCATGCGGAACAAAACTTATGCGTGAAGATTTTGTGGGAGCTGCAGGATTTAACCGCGTGGTTCGGTTTATGCTTGACCCTCACGATGAGAGGACAGACGCAGATTTTTACGAGTTAGTAGGTGATGATAATGGTGTGTTTGGGTGTATGAGCTTGCTTGCATGCCACGATGTTTGCCCTAAAAACTTACCATTGCAAAGTAAAATTGCTTATCTTAGACGTAAAATGGCTACCGCAAAATAGTCTTTTTAGAATCCCTTTTGGGATTCAACTTTAGAGAGGTGTCCGAGCGGTTGAAGGAGCACGCCTGGAACGCGTGTAAAGTGCAAGCTTTCGAGGGTTCGAATCCCTTCCTCTCTGCCATATTAATTTTTACAAATTTCCTTGCAATCTTTCAATAAATAATAGATTTATATTCAATATAGAGAAAATTTTGTTCCACAAGCAATTCTATCATTAAAAATCTGACAATAAGGATTCCTCACTATGCTCTGATAAGATTTCATTTTGTAATAAAAATGGGTAGAATTTAAAAGTTTTTTATTTTTTAATGGATTTTAATCCTTGTTGAGTGAAAATATGAGTTGAATATGAATAGATTTTTAGAATCTTAGACTTAAAAAATGTATTAAATAATAGGGCGAGTGCCTTAATGGTGAAGAGGAATCTTATGTTAGCGGTTGGTTTGGCAAAGTAGTTTATAATATGGTATATTAAAGGTAGATACCAATCGTGAGGAAAAGCAAGGAATTTATCAAATGATGTGTAGGAAACAGAAGTGAGTTTTGTTGTGGATAGTTTTGAGATTACGTAACATATTGCATGCCAAGCTGGAAAATATGAGAGTATAGATGAGCGGTAAGTTTGAGTGAGTATTTCTCGTAGCTAGGCGAGTTGCAGAGAGTGGTTGTGGATACTTTAGAGAATATAAAATGTGAGAATTGCGAGAAAAGTTTAGCCCAAAAGCTAAAAGACTCAAGAGAGATTACAATAAAATCTTTAGAATCAAAGACAATTCTAAATCAAGCTGTTGAGAATCTTATTATGTAAATTCACTCTAAAGAAAGTTTGGCTTTGAATCTGAAATGTTTAAGATTCCTAGAATCTATTTTGCAGGATTCTAGGAAGTTGTAAGATTTATTTAATTACACCGCAAACCATTCTAGCACCGCCTCCGCCAAGTGCTGCTGGAGTATCGTGATGATTATCTCCCCCAACATGAATCATTAAAGAATGGTTTTTTAATTCTGCTAAAGTTTTGATTTTTGGAGAAAGGACGGGATTGGTTGCATTGCCCTTTTCATCTACATAAAGTGCAGGTAAATCTCCAATGTGTCCCGTATCACTCCAAGGATAAGAATGAGCGTTTGTTTTGTATTTATCCCAATGTCCCCCCGCTTTCATTCCTAAGCCTTTTTCTGCTGCGCCGCAGTCTGGGTTCTCGTGGATATGGAATCCGTGCAAACCGCTTGCGATTCCTTGTAGATTGGGATAGAACGCCACACCATATTTTGTTTCCACTGCTACCACTTCACCTACATTTTTTGTATCCTCTTGTGAAAGTGCATTCATAGGGATTACCAAATGATTTTTTTCGTTTTTTGGATTATAAATATCTGCGCTCAAAGCCATACTTGCAATTAATCCAATGCCTAATGTGCCTACTAAAAGTTTTTTCATTCTCTTTCCTTGTATTGTTGATTATGCTATTTGTATAATAGTACTTAAATTATAATCAAGGTTAAGTTTAAAATTGCTTTAGAAGTGCTTGAATTTATGGTTTAATTCAATTTTGTCCTAATCTAAAGGGAATTAAATCGCATTTTCTCCATTTTTTGGAATCGTATTGTTGGGAGTTTGTTGCGATTCTTTCTCCTCTTCAAAGGGTGGTCCTTTTTGTAATAATTGCGTTAGTATTGCTGCCTTTTGCGGTGTCATTTTTGCTAGAATCTTACTCATCACTTTTGTGTCAAGAGCAAACAAAATTTCAGCCGCTTCCGCTTCGGGTAGAGTTTCTAAAATAGCCGCAGATTTGGAATCTTTCATTCCTGCATAAGTTTCGCCTACTTTGCTTTGTGTTGCTCCACGAATTTGTTTTAAAATTTCCTCATTACGTTTTAAAAGACGCGTGATTTTTGCCTCTCTTTCTTCCATTTCTTTTTGCGCATTATTAAGCGCAATTTCGCGTTTTTTTAAATCCGCTTCTTTTTGGTCTAGAACATTTTGAGTGGCACTTTGCAAGGCTTGCAAGGCTTGTTGTTGTTCGTCAATCCTTTCAATTTCTTGGATAATTTCTGATTTACGTTGTTCAAAAATAATATTACAATCAATCAATTCGCGTTTATTTTCTGCCGCCCAAAGAGGTAGAATCCCAAAGGCTAAGAGGGGTAAAATCCATTGTTTCATTGTTGCTCCTTATGATTTGCATAAAGCATAACAGAGATTTCATCCAAATCTCTCACTTCTTGTTTTTTTGCCTTTTCAATCATTTTTTTGACTTCTAAACCATCTAAATACTTGGCTTTTTCAAACTCAATATTTCGCACCCTAAAATATTCTTGCAATTCTTTTTTTTGGCGTTTTAATTGTGCCAATTCTTGCATTTTAAAGTCAATCGTTTGCCGAAATTCCTCTTTGTGGTATGCAAAAGTCAAAAAGTTTTGGTAGATTCCACTTTTTGGCTCTTGAAGTGTTGCAAATTCTCGCACAAGTGCATCAATTTCGCTTTGTTTTGCGACAATAGCTTGGGCGTTTTTTTGCAACATAATTTCTGCCTCATCTACTTCCTTTTTGCGCAATAAGACAAGTTGAGTGAATTTTGTTTTCATTATATTTCTATCTAAAAATAGTGTCGTTCCTGTCTGGACTAGTAGAAATCATTGCAATTTTTACACCAATGAGCTTTTCTAATGCCAAAATATAGTCTTTTGCATTTTGTGGCAATTTGTCAAATTCTCTAATACACGCTGTTTTGTCCCAACCTTGAAAGGTTTGATAGATGGGTTTAATCTTCGTCAAATCACTTGGAAATTCCTCCAAACGCGTTCCGTTTTCGTCTTCGTATGCAACGCAGACTTTGACTTCGTCAAAGCCATCTAAAACATCTAGTTTCATCATTGCTAAAGCACTTGTGCCATTGAGGCGACAAGCGTATTTTACAGCCATAGCGTCTAACCACCCACAACGTCTAGCGCGCCCGGTTGTTACGCCAAATTCGCCACCTTTATTGCGTAAGGATTCCCCAATTTCTCCTGTCTCTTCTGTCGGAAAAGGTCCATTACCTACGCGCGTGCAATAGGCTTTGAGGATTCCGATAACTTCTCCTAACTCACGAGGTGCGATTCCTGTCCCACTGCAAGCACCAGCTGAAATTGTGGTAGAACTTGTAACAAAGGGGTAAGTGCCAAAGTCAATATCTAGCATACTTCCTTGCGCTCCCTCACACAAGATTTTTTCTCCCTTGTCCATTGCTTGCCAAAGCATATTTGTGGTATTTGCTAAAAAAGGCAAAAGAGCTTTTGCATAAGACTCTAGCTCGTTTTTAAGATTTTCTAAGGTTGGAATCTTTATCTGTATGCCTCTTTTTGCAATTTCTTCTAGCTTTTCTAGGATTTTTTTGGCAAGTTTTGTGGTGTCTTTTAACTCTTCAATGCGAATGCCTTTGCGCGAAACTTTATCGGTATAGGTTGGTCCGATTCCTTTGCAAGTTGTTCCAATAGCCTGTTTGGCTTGTTGTTCGCTTAACTTATCCAACATTTCGTGGTAGGGCAAAATCAAATGTGCTTTGGTGCTAATAAATAATCTTCCTTGTAATCCGCCATACATTTCTTTGAATTGCGCCATTTCCTCTATTAGCGCATTGGGGCTAATCACCACACCATTGCCAATGATATTTTTGCATTGTGGGTATAAGATTCCTGACGGAATCAAATGCAAAGCGTATTTTTTGCCCTCTACTACAATGGTATGCCCCGCATTGTGTCCCCCTTGATAACGGACGACATAATCATAATTGTGGGCGAGTAAATCTACCATTTTTCCCTTGCCCTCGTCGCCCCATTGAATCCCAACAATCAAATCTGTTTTACTCATCTCTCACTCCTTAAAACGATTGTATTAAATTATCTGTATAGATTGCAAATCCGCATGCGTTTTGTCCTAAAATTTCGTATTCTCCACCTAGGATCCAAGTAAGATTTTCTGCAAAAAATCTAAAAAATAAACCTTTATAATAACTCATTGGAGCATAATATAATGGAGAAACAAGGCAATGTACATAAGAAATCTTGGAAGCAAGGAGGTAGAGTTTTTCTAGCTCTTCCTCTAGTTTATTTGGTAAATCTTTGGTGTTTTGTAAAACTGCTTCTAGTGATTCCTTGTTGTATATGCGCAAAAGTTTTGCCATTAAGGGATTTGCACTTTCTATTGCTCCCACATCAATTTTTTCAAAGGCACTCAAAGGAATCCCGAAAATTTCTGCACAAATTTGTGGGATTTTAACATTAGAAAGTTGTAAAAAGATTTTTTTGCAGTAGGAATCTGGCGATTTTGTAAAGTTTGTGATTCCATTTAAGACTTGTAAAGACATTTCAATAAAAGGCAAAATATCACAATTTTCTAAGTTTTCTACACCAATTTGATGCACTTCAGTTGTGGGATAAATAAAGATGGGTTGGATATAAAACCAACGTTTGCCAATCGCAGCTTCGCGCAAATGTGGGGCAAGAAGACGAATTGTATCAATCGTGGAATCGTTGCGAAGAGCAATTTGATGATTGAATTGGTTATTGGTGCGCACGACTTCCCGACTATGTATGTCTCTTTGATGTTCTAAATAGGCAAAAGTGGGCGTTATAATTTCTTCATAACCATTTTGATACAGAATCGCACTTGCAAGGCTTTCTAATTCTCGCTTAACTTTGGCGTCTTTGCCAAAGTAGAGTTTGCAACCCTGTGGTATTTCATGGCTTAAAATCACAAAATATCCTTATAAAAATCTCTAAAGAGCGCATTGTAACATAATTTTGTATGAAACTTTTAATTTTTAGATAGCTTTAGTCTATTTTATTGCATAAAATGGACGATATTCTTTAAGAATTTTGTTATAATTACACAAGTTAAAAAAAGGAGATTTGTATGGCATTTAAGATTAATACACAACCTTACCAAATCCGTTATCCGCAAGCTACACCAAGCACGTCTATAAATAAGCCTAGCACAGAACCGATAAAACAAACTATCAATACAGGTAAAACTACCACAACACCACAAATCAAATATCCCTCTCATAATTTGTTGAGCAAATACAATTCCTCAGGCTCTTATTATAACTTTCAAAACAGCCTTAACAATCAGTTAGGTATAAAAAACAAACCGACAAACTACAATACAGATGAGGGACAGCAGGCACTCATAGAAAATTTACAGCAGCAAAGTAATGCTTTTAATTATGGTTTAAATAGTGGAAGTTCTGCTATGGGTTGGAGCGACGCATTGGGGCAATATTTAGGTTTGGACGATATCGCATTGCAAAAAAAGTTGCAAGAGCAGCAGGGAGAACAAGCGCAAAGCGATTTTTTAAATGAGCTTTTGTGGAATCTTAAAAAGAATCTACCCTTATAGATTCCCCCTATTTGTCTGCATTAACGAGTGATAAACCTAAATTTTCTTTTACTTTAAGATGTTATAATTCCGCTTTAAATTATGTGAAAGGCAAGTATGAAACAGCTGACATTAGGGATTATTGGGCTTGGCACGGTGGGCAGTAGCGTTGCTAGAATATTAAAAGAAAATCAGGCACTCATTGCGGCGCGTTCTGGTTATGCGATTGTGATTAAGCAAGGCGTTGTAAAAGATTTATCCAAAAGTCGCCAAATTTTTGATTTTCCAATTACTAATGATGTAGATTCTGTCCTTGATGACCCAAAGATTGATATTGTCGTAGAGCTGACTGGTGGAGTAGATACTCCTTTTGAAATTGCTAAAAAAGCCTTGCGTAACTCCAAGGCATTTGTAACAGCAAATAAAGCAATGCTTGCTTATCATCGTTATGAATTGCAAAAAATTGCTGGAGATTTGCCAATTGGCTTTGAGGCGAGTGTCGCTGGTGGAATCCCGATTATCAAGGCTTTGCGTGATGGATTGGGAGCGAATCATATTTTAAATATTCGTGGAATAATTAACGGCACTTGTAATTTTATTTTAACCAAAATGAAAGAGCAGGGAGTAGAATATAAGGAAGTCTTGCAAGAAGCGCAAGATTTAGGTTATGCTGAAGCAGACCCTGCCTTTGATGTGGGTGGATTTGACGCAGCACATAAATTGTTGATTTTGGCAAGTATTGCCTATGGCATTGACGCAAAACCTGAAGATGTCTTGATTGAGGGGATTACACAAATCACACAAGAGGATATTGCCTTTGCAAAAGAATTTGGCTATCACTTAAAATTGCTTGGAATAGCGAAAAAGGACGGAGATGAAATAGAATTGCGGGTGCATCCGACCTTGCTACCCAAAGAGGCAATGATTGGAAAAGTAGATGGTGTGATGAATGCCATTAGTGTAGTAGGGGATTGTGTGGGTGAAACACTTTATTATGGAGCGGGTGCAGGTGGTAATGCAACTGCAAGTGCAGTGATTTCGGATATTATTGAGATTGCACGCACAAAAAGTTCACCTATGTTAGGTTTTAAAACCCCAAGCGATAAACTGCGACTTAAACCACTAGAAAAAATTATTAGCGCATATTATTTGCGTATTTTGGTATCGGATAAGCCCGGAGTTTTAGCAAAAATTGCAACTATTTTTGGTGAAGTAGGAATCTCTATTGATACTTTCTTGCAACGCAAAGCAAAAAATAAAAACCACTCTACCTTGTTGCTTTCTACGCATTCTTGCAGTGAAGCAGAGATTAGAGTTGCACTCCAGCGCATTGGTGATTTAGAAGTTGTGCAGACGACTCCTGTGATGATTCGGATTGAGAAATAATTTGCTTTGATGATAAAAAATTCTCCAAACACAACGCAAAAAGGCAAGGAGGCAGAATCTTTCGCGTGTGAGTTTTTAGGAAAACAAGGATTTGCTATTTTGGAGAGAAATTTTCATACGCGTTTTGGTGAGTTGGATATTATCGCTAAAAAGAATGGAATCTTGCATTTTGTGGAAGTAAAAAGTGGGGTAGGGTTTGAGCCTGTTTATAATCTCACTCCTGCAAAACTAAAAAAATTAACCAAAACTTTAAATATTTATTTAAATCAACAATCCATTCAAGTGCCTTATTGCCTTAGCGCATTGATTTTGTCTAAGCAAACTGCAAGCGATAATTTTTGCGTGCGTTGGCTAGAAAACTTAACCATGTTTTAATTTTATCTCCAATGTTTTTTGGCAGAATCTCACAAAATCCAAAAGCAGTAGTAGAGCAAATTTTGAAAGAAATGTAATTTTCCTTTCAAATTCCAAATCCTTAAGACTTTGTCTTTTGCTTTCTTTGATTCTTTACAAAAGGAATCCCTATGAGCATAGGCAGTAAGATTTATAAACAATTCTTTGGATTGCTTGGGTATAAAATAAATATTTTCTTTCTCCGAAGTCCTTAAGATTCCACAATATCGGGACGCAAGGATTTAATATAAGCTAGATGTTCGTCTAAAACTTGTTTAAACCTAATCCTTACTTCCTTATGTTCTTTGAGATATTAAAGTTTTAGAATCTTGTTTTAAAATCTTCTAATCCTCCTCTTTTATGCACACAATGATTTGGGGATTCTAAGCTGCATAAAAGACTTTAGATTGTTTAAAAGGTTTTTCTTGGAATCTTTTTCTTTGCTTTTCTGATTCTATAAGCTAGAGCAAACTTGAAACCAAAAAGAGTGGTGCAAAGAAGCTACCTCTTTTTAAGCTAAAATTTTGTTAAGGTTTTATATAATCTTATCCTTATAAATTGCCGGGGTGGTGAAATTGGTAGACGCGCCAGACTCAAAATCTGGTGGGGGCGACCCCGTGTCGGTTCGATTCCGACCCTCGGCACCATTGATTTTTTCTTTCAAAACAAATTTCCAAATTAAATTTTAATCCAATCTTTCCAAAAAGGAATTCCAAATGATGTCATTAGTTATTAAAAAATTTAAAGAATTAACATTAGAGGAATTGTATGAGATTCTTAAAGTGCGCGTGGGAGTTTTTGTGGTGGAGCAAAAATGCGCATATCAAGAAATTGATGAGAAAGATAAACAAAGTTTGCATTTGTATTTTAGGGATTCAAAGGGCATTCAAGCCTATTTGCGCGTATTGCCAGCGGGTTTATCTTACAAAGAAGTTTCAATCGGTAGGGTGATAACATTAAAGAGAGGTTGTGGGCTAGGTGGAGAGATTTTAAAAGAAGGCATTAAAGTAGCACAAGAGAGATTCCAAGCAAATACAATAAGGATTGGGGCGCAAGTTTATGCAAAGGGATTCTATGAAAAATTCGGCTTCAAACAAGTTTCAAAAGAATATATAGAAGATGGAATCGCACATATCCAAATGCTATTGCAACGATAAAATTCACTCAAGGCGTTAGTTTAAAATCAGGAGAGGCATTGCTAGAGTGAAAGATTGTCGTGCCATAATTTTTTGCAAAGTATAACATTAAAAGTCGTTGCAAGGTGGGTTCAATGCTAGGAACAAACCACGCATTATTGCTAAGGGCGATGAGATATTTGGGAAAATCTTGATAAAATTCTTCGCGTGTGGCTTCATAACAAATTGCAATTTGGAATCGCATACCTTTAATAAGAGCGGAATTTGGAGCTTGGAATTCTGTAAAGTTAAAATCGCTTGCTCCTTGAAAAAAGGTTTGATTTATCCATTTTGCAAAAAAGCGAGGTAATGGAATCTGCTCGCCAAATGGAACTAAAATTTGCTTATGCAGCACTCTCATCTCTCCATTTTGAAACAAATAAGCACTATTGAAAATGCGGTTATTTTCCTGATAAACTGCACCTGTGAGAATCGCAATTTCTTGACTTGTAGCTTTTAAGGATTCAATCAAGTGAGGTTGGAGGTTGAGCGCAAAAGGAAAGGCGGTTTCGGGCAAGATAATCAAGTCATAGTTTTGCGCTTTAGCTTGTGTGATTTGCTGCAAGTTTTGTTCAATAATGAAGTTGAGATATTTGGAATCCCAGCGGATATTTTGCGGAATATTAAGGCTTAAGGTTTTGATTTTGAGCTTTGAATCTTGTTGAGATTTTGTCTTTACATCAAAGTTAGAATGAGAAAAAGCTAGCAACAAGCAAAATCCTGCAAGCCAAAGCACACTTGTTTTGTAGAGTTGTCTTGTGAGACTTAAGCTAAAAATCAAGACCCCAATCAAAAGCAAAAAAAGCGTGAATTTGGAGGGAAAAAAGTAGCTTTTAGTCAGCATAGATTCTAAAATAAACCAATTAAATCCAAAAGGATGCACAAAAGACGAAAGCGTGAGTGTAACGATGCGATAAATAGGATTTTGAAAAAAGCAAAAAAGATAAAAAAGCCCACCATAACACAAGGCAAATACAGCCCAAAGAAGCGGAATAAAAGAAGTTAAATCATAGAATTTAAAGCTAAAACCAACCCAATAAAACCACAAGATTCCAATCAGTGCTCCACAGATTAACGCTCCAAAACGGGAGAGTTTAAAATAAAGAAAGATTCCAGCTAGAGCGCAAAGTGTTGAGAAAATGGGTAGATTGAATCTTTCTAAAAAATGCTCTAAATAAATAAAAGCACTAAAGAATAGTGCGCATAAAACACCGAGTAAAAATACTTGCAGTTTATTTTGTGGAATCGTGGTGCTTAAAAATAATGTTTTTAAGAAATTTTTGGAATTGATATTTTGCTGCTTGCGTGATTGTGCAAGCATCTGATATTTTTTTGAATTTTTGCTAGAGTGTTTCTGCTTTGTTGAAAGTTTTAATTGGAGTTTCAAGCAAAATTTCCAAAACTAAGTGAGACTTCCAATTCCATTTTACGCAAATGCGCGATGACCTTTTGTAGCTCATCAATATCTTTTGCCTTGACGCGAATCTCATTTCCTAAAATTTGCGTGCTGACTTTGAATTTTTCATTTTTAATTGCTGCGTTAATTATCTTTGTGTTTTTATCGTCTAGTACATCGTTGAGCTGATAAGTTACTTTTGTGTTACCGCCACTCGCGGATTCTGTGTTTTTTTCTTTTAAGACTTTCAAAGAGAGGTTGCGCTTAATGAGTTTAGAATCCAAAATGTCTTTGATTGTCTTTGCTTTGTTGGTGCTTGTGGCTAGAACAATTAAAGTTTTGTCTTTTTCGTTGAAATTTAATTCTTTTGCTTTGTCCTCTTTGAAATCAAAGCGGTTTTCAATCTCTTTCTTTGCCTGTTCTAGAGCGTTTTTAAACTCTTGAATCTCTATTTTTGCTGAAATATCAAAGCTATGTTCTTTGGCTGCCATTGTGATTCCTTGTATAAAAAATAATTAAAATTCGTTAAAATTTATTTTAACATAAAATATTTTTAGGTTTCTTTTGTGTAAAATAAACATTTTATTAAAAATTTTTATTTTAAGGCATATTAAATGAATGATTTTAATTGGTTTGATTTAATAGTGGGTGCTTTGATTTTGTTATTGGCGATTCGGGGGATTATCAATGGATTTGTGCGCGAATTTTTTGGTTTTGTAGGAATCGTGGGTGGCGTGTATGGTGCCTCTGTCTATGGAGATAGTGTAGGAGAATGGATTAGCGCGAATCTTTATGCTTTTCAGAACCCCTCCGCAATTTCGTTGATTGGTTTTTTGGTTTTGTTGGCACTCATTTGGGGGCTTGCCTTGATTGTGGCTGAAATTATGCAGAAAATAGTTAATTTGAGCGCATTGGGAGGAGTGAATCGGATTTTGGGATTCTGTTTTGGCGCATTAAAAGTTTTTATGATTTTTGCGATTATAATTGCCACATTAACCAATATTCAATTTGCTAAAAGTTTCATTGAAAAATACACGCAAGGAAGTTATCTTTATCCAATGTTGCGTGATACGGGAGCTGTTGTGATTAAGCTTGATGTTGTGCAAAGCAACACGTCAAAAATAGAAGATTTGCAAAATAATATATTCTAAAATAAAGGAAAAAAATGTTTGAAAATGATGCTTATGTGCTAGGCAGAATCGCAAAAGCTAACACATTGCGTGAAATGGGCATTAATCCTTATGGTAATGGAATCTCAAAAGAATGGAATACGCAGAAGTTTTTAAAGAGCTATGATTTTCTTAAATCTTTACCAGAGGGTAAACAAAAAGATGAAAGCAAATCCGCACAAGTTGCTGGACGCATTAAGTTTATTAGACTAATGGGCAAAGCGGCTTTTATTAAGATAGAAGATGTAAGCGGAATCTTGCAAGTTTATTTGTCTAAAAACGAGTTGAGTGATTCTTTTGATATGTTTAAAAAATGCGTAGAAGTCGGAGACATTGTAATGGCAAAAGGGTTTCCTTTTGTAACAAAAACGGGTGAATTAAGCTTGCATGCTTTGGATTTTAGGATTCTAACCAAAGCAATTAGTCCTTTGCCAGAGAAATATCACGGGTTGGTAGATATTGAATTGCGTTATCGTCAAAGATATTTAGACTTAATTATGAATAAAGAAGTGCGCGATAGTTTTGTATTGCGTTCTAAAATTGTTTCAAATGTGAGAAAATTCTTTGAACAAAAAGGATTTTTAGAAGTTGAAACACCGATGATGCACCCGATTCCGGGTGGTGCAAATGCTAAACCTTTTGTAACTTACCATAATTCCTTAAATGTGGAGCGATATTTGAGAATTGCTCCTGAATTATATCTCAAACGTTTAATTGTTGGTGGATTTGAAGCGATTTTTGAAATCAATCGTAATTTCCGCAATGAGGGAATGGACCACTCACACAATCCAGAATTTACAATGATTGAATTTTATTGGGCGTATAAGGATTATAAAGATTTGATTCAAATTACGCAAGAATTGTTTGCGTATTTGCTAGAATCCCTTTCCTTGCCCAAAGTTTTGGTATTTAATCATCAAGAGATTCATTTGGACGCTTTTAGGCAAATTACTTATTTAGACGCTTTAGTAGAGATTGGAGGGATTCCACGCGAAGTTGTGAATGAGGAGGAGAAATTGTATCTTTACCTCAAGGAGCATAATGTTCCTTTGGAATCCCAAACGGAGTTAGGTAAATTGCAAAGTGAAGCTTTTGACGCTTTTGTAGAGGAGAAATTAATCAATCCTACTTTTATTACAGATTTTCCTATTGCAATTAGCCCTCTTGCAAGACGTAACGATAAGAATCCGGAAATCGCGGATAGATTTGAGTTATTTATTGGAGGAAGCGAAATTGCCAATGGCTTTAGCGAATTAAATGACCCGCTAGATCAGCTAGAGAGATTTAAAGAACAAGTCAAAGCTAAGGAAGCAGGTGATGAAGAAGCACAATATATGGACGAGGATTATGTTACCGCCCTTTCTTATGGTATGCCTCCAACAGCAGGAGAAGGAATTGGAATTGACCGCTTGGTGATGTTATTGACAGGGAATACAACGATAAAAGATGTGATTTTATTTCCAGCATTAAAACCGCAAAAACCACAAAACAAAAAGGAAGAACAATGAGTTATGTTTTAGAAGAAAATGACCCAGAAATCTTAGGATTTATTAATCAGGAATTAGAACGCCAAAATACGCATTTGGAGATGATTGCGAGCGAAAATTTTACTTTTCCAAGCGTAATGGAAGCTATGGGAAGCGTGCTAACCAACAAATATGCCGAGGGTTATCCCTATAAAAGATATTATGGAGGATGTGAATTTGTAGATAAAATTGAAGAACTAGCCATTAATCGCGCTAAAAAGCTTTTTGATTGTGCGTTTGCAAATGTCCAACCTCACGCAGGTTCTCAAGCAAATTGTGCGGTGTATTCCGCACTTTTAAAGCCTTATGATAAAATCTTAGGTATGGATTTGAGCCACGGAGGGCATCTAACACACGGAGCAAAAGTCAGTCTCACAGGACAAATATATCAAAGCTTTTTTTATGGTGTGGAGCTTGATGGAAGAATCAATTACGATAAGGTAGCCGAAACTGCAAGGATTGTGAAACCGAATATGATTGTTTGTGGCTTTAGTGCCTATTCAAGAAAATTGGATTTTGCAAGATTTAAAGAAATTTCCGAGAGTGTAGGAGCGATTCTTATGGCAGATATTGCACATGTGGCTGGACTTGTTGTTGCAGGGGAGTATCCCAATCCTTTTCCTTATGCAGATGTGGTAACTACCACTACACATAAAACTTTGCGCGGACCGCGTGGAGGATTGATTTTAACCAACAATGAGGAGTATGCTAAGAAGATTGATAAGGCAGTTTTTCCCGGAATGCAGGGAGGACCACTTATGCATGTGATTGCAGGTAAGGCAGTAGGTTTTGGTGAGAATCTGAAACCTGAATGGAAAGAATATGCCAAACAAGTTAAATCCAATGCAAAAGTTTTAGCAAAAGTTTTAATGGAAAGAAATTTCAAAGTAGTAAGTGATGGCACAGATAATCATTTGATTTTGCTGTCTTTACTTGATAAAAAATATAGCGGAAAAGATGCAGATTTGGCATTGGGAAATGCTGGAATCACTGCGAATAAAAACACTGTTCCGGGTGAAATGCGTAGCCCATTTGTAACAAGTGGTGTGCGCCTTGGTTCGCCTGCATTGACTGCAAGAGGATTTAAAGAAGCAGAGTTTGAAATTGTAGCAAATAAAATTGCAGATATATTAGATGATATAACAAATACACAAAAACAAGAAAAAATCAAGAGTGAATTAAAGGAACTTGCGCTAAAATTCCCTATTTATAATAAGGCAATTTTTTAAGATTAACGAAAAGGAAGCAAGCAATGGTATCAGATATGGATTTGAAACTTATTAAAATGACTACCTCTCATTATTGGTTGAAATCACCAGGAATTGGGGAGAAAATGCAACATAATGGTAGAATCTTTTATGATAAATTTAAAAAGATTGATGAGCCAATTACGCGTAATTTGCTCCAAAGTCATTTTAAAAAAGAAATCATTATTGCACATTCTTTGATTAATGAGCGCGATAAAGTTGAAAATATTGTCTTTGATTATAATGGATTCAATGCAGAACGTTTTTGGCATCGTGCACAATTGCTTTTAAGAGAAGAAGGGTTTATTAATTTTACTGCTTATGAAACAAAAACACCGGGGCATTTGCATTTATATGTGCATAAAGGACATACGACTTTTCAAGAGGGTTGCCAAATTGCTAAAATGCTTGGTGCAAAGCTTTCTCAAAAAATGCCAACAGAGTGGAAAATGTTTCCTTCGCTTGATATTCCCAAAAATTTTAACATCTTGATTGTACCCTATAATGTTTATAAGAAAGAACGCGGTGCTTCGTGGTCTAAACATATGTAAAGGAGAGAATATGACAGAATTAGAATCACACAAAGACACAGCAAGAGATTTAGAATTGGACGATTTATTGATTAGCAACAATGAAGGCGATGAATTAAAAAGCGGAAGCAATAAGAAATTAATTTTATTAAGCGCGATTGGCGTTTTATTATTTGCAGTGATTGTATTGGCTGTTTATTTGTTTCAAGGAGATTCTCAAGAAATAAATAAACAAGAGATTGAAACACAGAAGCCATTGGAACGTTTAGAACCAAAAATGTCGCAAACCTCAAATGAAAATCAGCAAAATCAAAATACAGATTTTGGACAAGTGCCAATCCAAAATACTAGCAGTGATGACCAATTCCAAATGATTATTAATCAAATTAAAGCACAACAAAATCAAAATAATGCTTCTACACAAGCTTTGCCAACAGCTCCTAATTCAGCACCAAAAGTAGAATCCCAAAAACCTATACCACAGCCTACACAAATGACTTCAAAACCTGAAATCAAACAAGAGCCATCAAAAACAACTCCAAAAGAAAGTTTTAAAGATGTTAAAGTAAATAACCCTTCTTTGCAAGGCAGTGAGGCTGGTAAGGGATTCTATGTTCAAGTGGGCTCTTTTAGTAAATTCTCTCCCAATAAGCAACTTTTAGGCTTGATTAATGAAAATAAATTAAGTTATCGTATGCAAAAATCTGGAGACAACAATCGCTTACTTATAGGTCCTTATACTACAAAACAAGAAGCACAAAATAAATTAAGCGAGATTCGTGCAAAAATCAATAAAGATGCTTTTATTAAAGAAATTAAATAACCTCTTTTTTTAACCAATGCAATTTTAGCATTGGTTTGTTTTCTGCTAAAATTTTTAAAAACGTTAAAAGTTGATTTAAAAATGCTAATCCCCGCAAAAAAAAGGGGATTTATTTTGTGAAAGAAAGAACTATTCAACAACAGGTGTGTGAGCACTTCTTTTGTCATCACTAATATCGTCTCTATGGGGTTGTGAAGCTACAACTGCGTCCCATACGATACAACCTTCTGTGGGGCATGCAGAGGCACAAGCAGGTTCGTCATTGTGTCCTACGCATTCTACACATTTTTCACTATGAACAAAATAGCAACCATCATCATTTGGATTATCATCATCATCTACGATAGCTTCTACCGGGCATTCGTCAATACACGCACCACAGGCGATGCAGATGTCAGTAATTTTAACAGACATTATTTCTCCTTAAAATTTATATTAGACAATGAGTATATATTAAACTTTATAAAATGGAGCTTTAAAAATAAGATTATATTGGATTAGAGTGGTAAAATTATGTTTGAATATGATTCTGTGCGTAAAATAGTGTAAAATATTGATTATTTTAAAGGATAAAGGTTTAAGTGTATGAATATTATTTTTGGTCCTGTTCATTCAAGACGATTTGGGGAATCTCTTGGCGTAGATTTGTCTCCTGATATTAAACAATGCAATTATGATTGTTTGTATTGTGAATTAAAGGGCAAAAAAGCACAAGATTTTATGGAAAATTATTTGGAAGTAGAAGTGATTTTAAAGGAAATCCAAAAAGGCTTGGAACATTTTCCAAATATAGAATCCTTGACGATTACTGCTAATGGAGAGCCAACACTTTATCCACATTTGTATGAGTTGATGTTGCGTTTAGAAGACATTAAAGGCACAAAACAGACTTTACTCTTAACAAATGGTTCTTTATTGCACGACCCTATTGTTGCGCGTGCTTGCTTATTGTTTGATAAAGTAAAATTTTCATTAGACGCAGTCAGCAAAGAGGTGTTTAAAAAGATTGACCGCCCAAGTAAAAGCGTAAATTTAGAGCAAATTTTACAAGGAATCTATCAGTTTGGTGCGGATTTTGGAGGCGAATTGTATGCAGAAATTTTATTTGTAGAGACGATCAATGATTCTTTAGACGAAGTTAAAAAAATGGCAAAATTTCTTGCTCCTATGCGATTAAAACGCGTTGATATTAGCACGATTGACCGCCCTGCTGCCTATCAAGTCAAGAGTGTTTCTCAAGAGAAATTGGAGTTATTTGGAAAAGTTTTTTTAGATTTTGGACTTCCAATTTTTATTCCCAAAAGAGCGGAACCCAAAGAACAAGTGCAATTAAATTTAAGTCGCGATGAAATCCTAAAAACAATCGCCTTGCGTCCTCAAAGCACGGAAGATGTTGCAACGTTATGGAATATCTATTCGCGTGAGATTCTACAAGATTTGTTGCAAAGCGGTCAAGTGGAGATTGTAGAAAATAATGCTACAAAGTTTTATCGCATTGGAATAAAAGCTTAAAAAATATGCGGAATTTTGCTATAATCCAAGCTTAATTTCGTTAAAGGAAAAGGTATGCAAAAGTTGATTTGGGCAAGTTTGTTGGCGATTTTGGCGGTGATTTTTGTGCAAGGTTGTAGCAAGAGTGAAGAAAAGATTGTAATGGCTACTGCTGCAGAATTTCCTCCTTTTGAATATAAAGAGGGCAATGAATTTAAGGGCATTGATGTAGAGATTGCACAAGAGGTGGCAAAGATTTTGGGTAAAACTTTGGAAATTAAAGATATGGAATTTGATTCTGTTGTGAGTGCTGTAAGTAGTGCGAATGTAGATTTTGGTGCAAGTGGTTTGACGATTAATGAGGCGCGTTCAAAAGTTGTGGATTTTACTACCTCTTATTATAATGCAAATCAAGTTGTCATCATTAAAAATTCCGATTCTGAATTAAAAGCTGTGGGTGATAATGCAGCAGAACTCATTAAGGCAATCAACAAAAAGAATGGAATCAAGATTGGTGTGCAAACGGGAACAACAGGGGCATTTTATGCGCAAGGCGATAAAGATTGGGGTTTTGAGGGCTTTAAAAATGCTGAAGTTAAGGGATTCGTCAATGGTTCTTTGGCGGTAAGTGCGCTAGAAAATGGGCAGATTGATATTGTGATTATTGATGAAGCTCCCGCGCGTTTAATCTCCAAAAACTACGTAAACACAGAAGTTTTAAGCGCGTATTTGACGGAAGAGAGGTATGGAATTGCAGTAAAAAAAGGCAATCAAGAGCTTTTGGATTCCATTAATCAAGCACTTGAGAAAATGCGAACAGAGGGCGTGCTAGATAAAATTATTAAAAAGTATTATTAAAAGCCCAAGAATTTATGGATAAAATAGAAATTTTTTATAATCAACTCATTGTCAAAGGCGGTTACACGCTTGTTGTAGAGGGTTTATTTGTTACGATTCTACTCGCAGTGTGTGGTTTGATGATTGGAATCTTTGTAGGCACAATGCTTGCGATTTTAATTACCAAAGAAGAGAAAAACACATTAGAATATTTGCTTGTGGGAATTGGAAAGCTGTATGTGGGATTCTTTCGTGGGACGCCGATTGTTGTGCAGCTTTTGTTCATCTATTTTGTAATTCTACCTCTTTTTGGTTTGGCGGGAAGCAGTGCTTTATTGGTTGCTATTGTGATTTTTGGTCTTAATAGTGGTGCGTATGTTAGTGAGATTATTCGCGGTGGAATCTTGAGCGTGGATAGCGGACAAAATGAGGCTGCAAGGGCACTTGGGCTTAATTCTAAACAAAGTATGCGTTTTATTGTTTTTCCGCAAGCCTTGAAAAATGCGTTGCCAAATTTAGGAAATGAGTTCATCACGCTTCTTAAAGAAACTTCGGTAGCAAATTATGTTACCGTTCATGATTTAACCTATGCGTTTAAGACGATTGGTAGTGCAAGCTATGAATATATGATTCCATATTTTTTCTTGGCACTCTGCTATTTGGTGTTGGTAATGATTGCGAGCTTTGTTGTTAAGAAATACGAGGGGAAACTAAGAAAAAGTGATAAGCGTTAGAAATTTAGTTAAAAAATATTATGAAAGTGGCACAAAAGAGGACAAGAGTGAGAAAATTGTGCTTAATGGCTTGAATGTGGAATTTCAGCGAGGAGAGAAAGTTGTCATCGTCGGACCAAGCGGAAGTGGTAAAAGCACTTTTTTGCGCTGTTTAAACCTGCTTGAGATTCCAGATAGTGGAGAGATTTGGCTAGATAATCGGCGCATTTCTGAAATTAGTATTGATTTGTATCCGGAATTAGCAAATCTCAAAGGCAAGGCTTTAAATCTCGCCATAAAAGAATACGACAAAAAAGACCGACAAGACATTAATGAAGCGCGTGCCAAAATGGGTATGGTATTCCAACATTTTAATTTATTTAATAATTTAAATGTAATAGAAAATATTACTTTAGCTCCCATTAAGCTTAAAAAAATGAGTGTCGGGGAAGCAAAAGAAGTGGGTTTGGCTTTATTGCAACGTGTAGGATTGTATGATAAGGCATATGAATACCCTTCTCGCTTAAGTGGAGGACAAAAGCAGAGGGTTGCGATTGCACGTTCGCTCGCAATGAAGCCAGAAGTAATACTTTTTGATGAGCCCACAAGTGCGCTAGATCCTGAAATGGTGGGTGGCGTGCTAAGTTTAATGAAAAGCTTGGCTGATGAGGGAATGAGTATGGTGTGTGTTACGCACGAAATGGGTTTTGCCAAAGAGGTGGCAACAAGGGTTTTGTTTATGGAGGGTGGAAAAATCTTGGAGGATTCTCCCCCAATGGAATTTTTTGATTCTCCTAAAAATGAGCGTTTGCAGTATTTTTTAAGCCATATTCGGCGATAGAGGAAAGTTAAGCTTTTGCGTGTTCCTGCGAGGAGTTTAAGCAATTTATAATGTAGAATTCCAATTAAAAGATTCCATTAAGCATATATCTTTATCCTAAATTATGGATTTGCAGGGGCAGTGTTTATGCAATGCACTTCACACATTGTAACTGCTCTCAAGAGCGACAACATTGTTTTCTTGCGAAATTTCGCAAGGGTAAAAATTAGTCATTGCGTTGTTGTGATAGAGTTGTTCCATCTAATTCTAATAAAGTAGATTTTTGTGCTATTGCGCCATAGGTTTGGACTTCTCCATAGGGAATCTCACAAAGCTCTTCCCAAACCGATTTTTGAAATTCTGTTCCATAGGGCGATAGAGGCAAATCAAACTTTTTGCGTTGCAGAGCAAACATTCTTTTAATTTTCGTATGGCCTCAAGCGTTAAGGGGTTTGCATTGGATTGAGAGGAGTTTTGGGAATCCACAAAACAAACTTCTAAAATTGCCTTGCCATTGTCCTTAATGAGGATTTCACCCAAAGGACTTTGTAAGATTGCTTCAAAAATTTTCATCAGAATAATCAAAATGATGTGCAAAATTTATTTAATATTTTAACAGATGTAGCAAAATCAAATAATCAAGCAATTTTATTACTTCACCACTTAGATAAAAAAGGTGAAAGCCTCATGGGTAGTTCTGTAATTATAAATGCTCCTAGACTTGTTTATAAACTCTCATTTCAAAAAGAAGAAGATAAAAGCTCTACAACTTATCGCTTACTTGAAGTGTTAAAAGATAACAATAATATTAATGCTGGTGAGTTTCAAAAAACAATCAAAGTATTACAGAACTTTAGTATTGATGAGCCTTTAATTAAAGATGTAAAAGTAGAAGATATTGACAATCATACTTTAGAAATTATCAATAAAAAAGATATTTCTGCTGTAAGTGTTAATGATTTAGCAGAAGGTTATGTAACAATGAATGAAAATAGGGGAGTTTTTTATTTAAGCTCACGAAAGCTTACAGATACTAATTTTTACAAAGCTTTTAAAGAAAATGACAATAAAATAGAATTTGAAATGGCAAGCTTTAATGGTTCATCTTATGCGATTACTCTTAAAAATTCTTTGCTTACACAAACACATAGAAATATCTTAGATGCTTTATTTTTTATATATTAAAAAAATGTAGATACAAGCGTTATTAAAAAATATCAAGAAAATTTTTGGGATATGGAAGTAAGGCTAGAGCCTTACAAGTTTTTAAGACAATATCTTAATAAATCTCCTAGTAATTATTCTTGGTTAAAACAAAAATTTACAGAAATTTCTCGCTTTGCTTATGATTTAGCCTTTACGCAAAATATTGAAGATAAAGATAAGCAAACAGCTACCCAAAGAGATAGCGGGATTGTAAGTTTTTAAAAAATCTAAGTCATTTTCTTTGATGACTTTACGATAATTGGTCTCAATTTCTTTGGTTTGTTTCTTGATAGCAGATTTCACTAAAAAATATTCTTTGATTTGTGTTTTACTCGCACCTTTATGATTTGGATACAATTTTTCATAATTTTTAATAAAATCTTTTTGGATAAAAACATTGTGTGTTGTGCCATAGAGAACTTTTATTTGCATATTTTTAAAATTTAATTGTTGTTTTTCAAGCAAATTTAATTCTTTTAATTCTCTTGCAATGGTAAATTTTTGCTCTTTTAGAGATTGATTGATTTTTTTAAGCTCTTGTAGTGTTTGAAATTTTTTCTTATTTTTTTGCTCTGTGTATTGCACAAGTAAATCAATTAAATTTGATTTTTGCTTGTAGAGATTTTCATTTTCTTTAATCAAGTTTGTAATTTTCTCCCTTTTATTTTCTATGTCTTTGTAATTTTTTGTTTTAAAATCATATTCATCATAATAACTTTTAAAAAATTCTCTAAAATCTGTTTGGAGAGTATCCATTCTTTCTTTTTTTCTTTGAAATGAAGCTTCTAAATTTTTTTCTAATGCACTTTTGTTTTCATAATTTAATCCTCTTGCTCTTAAAGAATAAGCAAAATCATCTCTAATATCAGAGAAAAATTCTTTTATATCTCCTTTGTTTTTAAAGTGAATTTTTTTATTTGTTAGAAAATTTCTTTTATTCACAATGATATGAATATGTGGATTGTTTTGATGAGTGTGTAGAATCATTGCGTATTTGTATCCAAAAAAATTTTGTTGCATTACTTCGCTTACACTTGCTTGTAGTTTTTCTAAATTTTGCTGCGTGGCTCTCTCTTTGATTGAAAAACATAAATGCCAAGCTTCTTTAGAATTTTCATTATCGCTAAAATTTTTCCCCCATTCTTGCAAAATTTCTTTTGTGGTAACTAGCTCTCCATTTTCATTGATTGCAAAAGAGTTTTCAGAATTTCTAATGCAATAAGAGATAGCATTTTTTACCCCTTTTTTACCTAAATTTGAAAGTAACTTTACAACCACTGCTTGAGATTTATTTGCTTTAAAAAATTTATAATTTAAACTTTTACCAAAAACAAGTTTTGCTTTTTGGAATTTTATTTCTTTACTAGAAGCAGATTTAATTTTTTTGTAATCCTCTAAAAAAGTATCAGGATTGTATTTTAAATTTGCAAAACCAAAATCTAAATTTTCATCAAAGTGCATAAAAAATTCCTAAAAAAGTTTATAAAAGTCTTAGAAAAAAGTATAGCCAAAAATTAAAACCCTTAGCAATATGCAGGATAACCCTTTTTATATATATAAAATTGCTTGTAAATCCGATTGTATCGGAATTTCAAGGCAAGATTTTAGAGTTTTTACAAAAATCTAAAATGGGAGAAAAAGTTTTTGAATCTTTTTGAAAAGTAAAAGAGAAAAAGAATCCTTAAATTTTCATTAAAATGCAATTTAAGACAAAAGAAGTTGCTCTCTAACAACACAAGCTTTTTAAAACAACACGAGTATTTTTTAAGAATAGAAGTAAAAATTTAAACAACATTAGCAAAAGAGTTTAAATAACACGGATAAAAGATTCAAAAACAAAAGCAAAGTTTTATAACATAAGCAAATTTTTAAAAGCAGGAGTAAAAATTCTAACAACACAAGCAAAAGTTTTTCAACAGAAGTAAAATCATAGCAACATAAGTTCTACTCTACAACACAAATAAAATTCTAAGAATTTCTGTAAAGATTTGAGAACACTAGCAAAATTTAAAAAAGAAGTAAAAATGAAAATTTTTAGAAAATTTTACAAAGATACTTTTTGCGGATTAAATTTAGCTTAAAATCTCATTCTATATGCTTTTATAAAATATAAAATTAATCTTAAATTACACAAGATTCTTTTAAGAGAAACTTTGTAATAAACGAGCTTTCCCTAAGAAAAAAATCCGCAAAAAGTATCTTTGTTTTTCTCTTTTTTTCTCACTACACTTCCACAAATTTATTTCAAAAGGATTTTTATGAAAAGATTTTTTCAAAAAATTTGGTTAGCTTTTTTGTTGGCTCCTGTGTTTTTGTTTGGTGCAAAGGGGGGTAATGTTATGAGCAATCTTGTAGATGGTTTTAACGACCAAGTAACAGAAGCAGGAAGTGGAATCGCAAGTGGGATTAATACTTTTGCAACCGTTATGGGTGTGCTTTGGATAATCATTATGCTTTTAATGGCATTTTTTAATATTGAGGGAATTAAAAATCACGCGAAAAGTTTAATTGGTGCATTGATTATTATCGGCATTGTTTATGGATTAAGTGCGGCGGCAATGTAATGATTAAAACAAGCTGTTTTCAAGATTTAACAAGAAAAACTAAAATCAAAGGATTAACTACAACTTCGTGGTTAATCTTAATTGTCGTTGGTTTTGCTTGTTGGTTTATCTTTTTACTTTATTCGCTTGTCATTGTTGCTTTATTGTATGGAGTTTTATTTCTACTTGAATATTTTGATGAGGATATTTATCAAATTTTAGAATTAAATTTGAAAATTTCTCATAAAAAATATTATGCTTAAAGGTTTTTTAATGGCTGGAATCATTGAAGTGCTAAGAAACTTAAAATCAAAAAAACAAGAAAAATCTATTAAAAATCATCAAAATATTTTTAAAAATTTGAACCTAAATCAAATCAATAAAGTTGCAGATGAAATTTTAACACTAAAAGAGCCTGAAGTTTTTACTCTTGCAAAAGAAAATAATCTTGCGTGTAAATATCAAGATATTTTTCTCCTAACAAGAGACAATAATCTAAGCATTGGTATTGAATTAAAAGGTGCAAGTTATTCTGCTCTAAGTTTAGAGAATGAATTAAGTTTTTTGGATTCTAGGATTAGCTTTTTGCAAAAACTAAGCAGTGAAATTGAGCTAAAAATTATCATAAAAAAAGAAAAATTTGAGGAAAACACACAAGAACCTTTAAAAAGTTCCAATATTTTCGTGAATGAAATTACTGAAAAATGGAATTTCAATCCAAACATTTACAAAATCAAATATTTTCTAATGTTTTCTACAATGGATAAAAAAATCACAGGAGCTTTAGAATCTTTTAAACAAAAAGCCACCACAGAGGATAGCAATCAAGACGCAAACTTTGCTACTAAAATCAATCTTTTAAACGAAGTAATTTTAGAATGCAAAAGCAAACTTGCTACTTTTGGACCAAGAGTTATGCAAAATGATGAAATTTTAAACTTCTATGCCTCTTATTGCAATGGCAATCCAACAAATCTAAGTTATACGCACGAGCTTTTAAGTGATTGTTATCTCACAAGCGACATAGAGTTTAAAAAGGATTATTTCATTTATCATAGAAATAATGGGATTCCTTTGTATGCAAGATTCCTAAGCATTAAAGCCTATGAGACAGAGGCAATTAAAAGTTTAATTACAAGCAACACACTAAAAGATGAAAACGAATTTATGGCTTTTATCTCTATTATTCCCTTTTCCAAAGAAAAAGCTAAGAAAAAGATAAAAGACACAAGAGCCTTTCTGCCTCAAATTGCAAGAGAGGAGTTAGATGAGCTTTTAGAACTTGTAGAAGCCGATAGAGAAAATCTTATGCAAGTTTCTTACTCTATGCTACTAAGTGATACTTCCTTAGAGAATTTAGAGAGTAAAAGCAATCTTTTTAAAGGATTGTTGGAATCTCAAGGATTAAGCATTGTTAGAGAAACTCTTAATCAAAAAGCACTCTTTTTTAGCTTTTTTCCAAGCCGAAGCAATCTTAATGCAAGGTTGAAGCCTTTAAAAATCTCTAATGTTGCTACGATTGCAACCTTTGAAAATGAAGTGAGCGGATTTAATAAAAACGATTGGGGTAATAGTGCAGTTACGCATTTTAAACATTTAAATGGCACACCCTATTTGTTTAATTTCCATTGGACACAAAGTGGAGATAAGCCTAGCGGACACACTATGATTATTGGAGGAACAGGCGCAGGAAAGACGACACTAGCGCAGTTTTTAATGTGTAATCTCTTTAAATACAACATTGATATTTTTTCAATGGATAAATTGCGAGGAATGTATGCTTTTACGCAATACACAGCAGGAGAATATCACGATTCAGCGGAGGAATTTAAATTTAATCCATTCTCTTTGCCCTACACGCAAGACAATAAAGAATTTCTAGTCTCTTTTCTTTGTGCTATGGCTCAAATTCCTGATAAGGATTATGTTACGATAAATATAGTGCAAAATACCTTGCAAAGATTTTTTGATAATAAGCAAGAGGAACAAATCATTACGCTAAGTGATTTTGTAAAATCCATTCCGCAAAAAGAGGTTCAAGCGCAATTCCAATCTTATTTAAAAAGCATTTTTGATAATCAAGAAGATGCTTTAAATTTCAATAGGCAGCTTTCTATTTTAAATATGGACGGGATTTTAAACAATAAAAAACTAGCCTCTTTAAGTGCAATTTATCTCTTTCATAAACTCAAAAACCAAGCCAAAAACCATACAGAGAAAAAAGGATTCTTTTGCTTCATTGATGAGCTAAAGGATTATCTAAATGACCCTGTAATGAGTGAAAAAATCCTAGAAGCAATTTTGGAAGTAAGAAAAATCGGAGGAGTAATGTGCTTTGGATTCCAAAGTTTATCGCTATTTAATAATCTCAACAATGGCACTGCCTTTTTGGACAATATTGCAAATTACATTGTATTCCCTACAAATTCAGAATCTGCCATAGAGGAAATGCAAGAGAAAATCGGATTGCAAGACCACGAGGCGCATTTCTTAAAAACCACTCCACAAAATGCTAGGCAAGTGCTTTTAAAAATGCCTTTGCGAAATGAAAGTGCAATTTTAAATGTGGATTTAAGTAAGCTCAATAATCATTTAAAAGTATTCTCTAGCAGCTCCAATAATGTGAATTTAATTAAAAAACTCAAAATTGAACACCCTAATGAGTGGCGTAAAATTTATTTAACTAGCGAAGAAGCAGACAAGGAAGAACCAAACACGCAAACGCTAGAAAAAATGCAAGAGGATTTAAGATTGCAATATGAAAGACAACAAGAGCTTGAGCTTGCCCAAAAGGCAAGAGAGGAAGCCTTAAAAGAACACAAAGAGAAAGAGGAAGTTACGCAACAACTAAATTTAGAATCTCAAATCCAAGAGGAGGAATAACAATGAAGAAAATCATCATTTTTTTAGTCTGTGGAATTTTAGCCTTAAGCTTTAGTGCTTGTGGCTCTAAAAATATAGAAACCACTAGCCCTTGTGCTTGTTATGAAATAGTAAAAATGGAGAGTTAAAAATGCTTTTTAAAGAGAAAAAAACAGACCCAAATTACCTCTTTTTGCTAGAGAGAAACCTAAAAGCTTATATGCTTTATATAATCCTTATTTTAGCCTTGATTTCTACTCTTTTAGCTCTGTCTTTAGTGTTTTTAATGCCACTCAAAGAAACCAAGCCCTATTTGGTATTTTTTTCTAATGGAGAAAGTAATTTTGTCAAAGTTACAGAGGCAAATTATCCCATTAGGAGTGATGAATCTTTGATGAAAAATATCCTTAGCGGTTATGTGCTAAATCGCGAGACTATTAATCGCATAAACGATGAGGAAAGATACGAAGTTACAAGAATTCAAAGTGATTTAAATGTTTGGAAAGCCTTTCAAAGTCTTGTAACACAAAAAAATTCCATTTACACAACAAAGAATCTTTACCGCAACATTAGAATCTTAAATGTTACGCTTTTATCAAAAAATGTAGCAACCATTGACTTTGCCATAGAGCAGACCAACAAAACACGAACAGAAACGCAATATTTTAATTATCGTGCTTCTTTGGAATTTGATTTTGCACCAAAGGTAGATACCTACAATACAACGATTAAGAATCCCACAGGATTTATTGTGAAAAATTATGCCCTCACAGCCATTGATTTAAAATCCAACTTAGCAAAGGAACAATAATGAAAAAGAAACTTTTAGCCTTAAGCTTAATTTCTTGCGTGCTCTGCGTGCTCAATGCGGAGGATTCTATCTTAAATAATGTAGAATCTACGATTAATAATGCAAACGCAGGCGAAAGTGTTTTGGCAACAAAAGACCAAACCACCAAAAACTATGCGGATTCTCATCTAAGAATTAGGCAGAGCGAATCGCAATATTATAATGAGAATTACCAAACCACACAAAACTACCAAGAATTAAGCGAGGAACAACTAAACTTATTAAAAGCCTCTTTACGAGCGCAGAATCTAAATGCACTGCAACAAAGCTTTTTTAGAAAAAAATATAGCGGATTTGAAAACACAAGAGAAATTGAATTTGAAAACAACAAAACACAAAAAATCCGCACCCGCTTTGCAATGGCAACAACATTAATTTTTGAAAATGAAATTGAAAGTTATATTTTAGGAGACAGCACAGGCTTTAAGATTGATGAAATTCCAAATATTGCCAATGCCCTTGCCATTAAACCTCTCTTAATCGGTGTGGATACGAGTTTAACCATTTTTACAAAGGATAAAAGAATCCACAATTTCTATCTCTTTTCCACTGATTACAGAAACAGAAGTAATCCCGATTTAATCGTGTATATCCAAGATGAAGTCGCAAAAGCACAAAAGTTTGAAAAACAAGCAGAGTTAGAGAGAGATTATCTCATATTAGAGGAGGGAATTGCTAAGGTTAAAGTGAAAAAAGCAGATATTCAAAGAAATTTTAGACAAAAAGCCCTAAAGAAAAATGAATGGTTATTAGCAGAGGAAATTTTTAGTGATAAAAAATTTACCTACTTTAAATATTCCAAAGACAAAATGCCTCAAGTGCCAAGCATTTTTGCAGTGATTGACAAACAAGATAGCCCAATAGAAACAAGAATCATAGGAGATTATCTCATCGCAGAGACCATTAATCCTAAATGGAGCATTAAAAGCGGGGATTCTTATGTATGTGTAGAGAGAGTAGAAAAGAAAAAGGATAAATCTACACCTGCGAATTTAAATTTAGAACCAAAGATTGATAGTTTTTCAAACCACAAATACTCTAAAACTCATAGAAAACTTTTAGGACTTCCTCAATGAAAAAGTTGCAATTTACTTCTTGTTTTTTATCCCTTTCTTTAACCTTGCAACCGCTCCTTGCAGAGGATATTTTAAAATCCGACCAAGACGCACAAACAAAAGCGAAAGAAGTGATAAAGCAAATGCAAGAAGGACAAGAGATTAAAAAGCAAGATTTTAAGGATTCTAAAATCCACAAAGAAAATTTGCAACACCTCTTTGATACCAAGTTTCCTGTTGATGATTACATTTATAAAGCGGGTAAAAGACAGCCAAATGAGCAAGAAGCAATACAAGAAATCCTTTCTTTAATTGATGATGAAAACGCAAAGGAACAAATGAGCACCCAAGAAACAAAAGAGCAAGAACAAAGTGAGGAGGAAAAAGCACAAGAACAATTAAGAAAAACTCAAGAACAAGAGGAAAAGCTTAAAGCACAAAATCAACAAATTGCTAAAGAAGTGCAACTTACAGAGGAGCAAAAATTAAAAGCACTCTTAAGAGCCTCTATTTTAAGTGAGAGAAATGCAGAAATCAACACTTTCAATAAAAATTCTAAATTTGGAAGTGATGGCTTTTCTAATCAAAAATCACTAGATATTAGCACCAACGAGCATAAGCTTTATAGAAGTATTCGTGCAGGACGATTAATTCCAGCTTTATTAACAAGTGCAATCTCTAGTGATTTAAGCGGAATAATAACCGCTCAAATAGAACAAGATATTTATGCTTCTATGGGAGAGGCGGTATTGATTCCTAGAGGAAGCAAAGCAATAGGGTTTTACAACAATGAAGTGAAAATGGGACAAAAACGACTGGAGATTAAATGGAGAGAGATTATCACACCTCAAGGAGTAAATATTATGCTAACAGATGCCATTGTAGCAGATAATATGGGAATGAGTGGGGCAGTAGGAAGTGTGAATAACAAATTTTTAGAAAGATATGGCATTGCTTATGGAATCTCTACGCTTACGAATGTGCTATTGCTTAGTATCGCTGGTAAGATTGATAATGCCAATAATGGCTATGCAGAGGAAGTGTATTCCCAAGCAAAAAGCGATATTAACACTATCGTTCAAGATATTATCTCAAGAAGTCAGCAGATTCAGCCCACCATTGAAATTAAAAGTGGTAGCAGAATCTTTATTGTGCCAACCAACCATATGTGGTTTTCAAAGCCTAAAAACAATGAAGTGTTGATGAAATACTTTGAGATTAAAGGAGAGAAAATGAAAGAACAAATTACAAAAGCCATTTCACAAGAGGAATTTTTAAATATCAAAAATCAATATTTTAACCTTGCAAAAAACAAACAAAAAGAGGAAAAGCTCAACGCAAAGATTTTAGAGCAAATCAAAGTGATAGAAAAGGCAGAGGGAGAGCTTTTAAAAGAACAAGTGAAGCTCACAAGACTTTTAAGCGAAAAAGCAAAACTTAATGACTTTGCAAAAGATTTACAAGCACAAGAGGCAACCGATGAATAATTCCTTGCTTTTGAATAATGCCTTAAATGTGTTAGAGCCTTATTTGAATTTAGAGGCAAATGAGCTGATTTTCAATAAGCCAAAGGAAATGTTTGTAGATAAAGGCGGAGAGTGGGAGACAATCACAGATGAGAGATTAGATTATAACTTCTTAGAGAGCTTCTTAATTGAATTAGCCATTAAACGCAATCAACTCTTTGATGAAAAACATTGTCATCTCTCTTGTGAGTTACCAGCACCCTTTTTGCGCTATCGTGTCCAAGCACAACACAAAAGCTCACTTTTTAATAGCGAGATTTCTTTGTGTATTAGGATTCCAAGTAAAGAGCAATTCCCGCTAGAAAGTTTTACTTTAGGGCAGTTGTGTATAGAAAAAGGTATTACCTATGAAAAAATTAGAACTATCGTTAGAAAAAAGCGTAACACACTTGTAAGTGGTGGAACAGGAAGTGGAAAAACAAGTTTTTTAAATTCTTTAATGGGAGAGATTCCTTTAAGCGAAAGAATAGTAACGATTGAGGATTCCCAAGAATTACACATTAAAAATCCAAATAAAACGCAACTCGCAGTGCCAAAAACTGAAAATGAAATCTACTCCTATGCAGAGGCGATTAATAATGCAATGCGTTTAAGACCCGATAGATTATTTTTGGGCGAGATTGATATTAGAAACACCTTTACATTCCTTAGAATTTGCAATACAGGACACGCAGGGAATCTAAGCACGATTCACGCAAACTCTCCAGAGGACGCTATTGAAGCGATTATTTCTAATATTATCTTAGGGGGAGGATTATCTAATGCTGATACAAATATGCTTCTTAGACAGATTAAAACCGCCATTAAATACATTATTCAAATTAAAAGAATTGGCAAACAAAGAGTAATTCTTGATGTTGTCAATATCAAAAAAGAGCTAAGTGAGAAGCTAGGGATTCCTTATATTAAAGAGGAGGACGAGGAGGAGAATGAGATATGAAAGCAAATCCAAAACAAAGATTATTTTATCTCTCTCAAAACTCTTATGAAATGCTAAATTCTTTAGCTAAAAAAGAACACAAAAGTAAGTCTGCAATGCTTAGGATTCTAATCCTAGCTAAAAACTATGAAAATGTGTTGCAAGAGTTACAAAAGAGCAATGAAATTCTAACTGAAATGCTCTATCAAATCTCTAAATATGGAAGCAACTTAAATCAAATTGCTTATCATTTAAACACCGATATAAGCACAACTAAACAAGCTGGGGAGACAATCATTCCTTTAATGAATGAGGTTAAAGAACTATTAAATCACAATAAAAAAATAATTGAAAATCTATTAAAAAAGAGGAAAAACTAATGGAAAAACAACAAATAACAATTAAAAAATGGATTATCATCTTTTTAAGCACAATTCCTCTAGGAATAATATTTTATTTTTTAATGGTTAAAATTGTTTTTAATCCCGATATTTTAGCCATTCCAAAAGTGGCATTACAAATTTTTAATAATATTGGAAATCCCGCATTAAAGTTAAAGGCATATTTCGCTCTATTTATGCTTTTTGCCCCCTTTCTTTTAGTAGTAATTTGGTTTTTTATGAATCGTCCAAGTTCAGCAGAGGATTATGGAAGTGCAAGATTTGCTAGAAAAGAGGATTATGAGAAATTAGGAATTAGCCACGATAAAGGCTTGATTCTAGGCACACTCATAGAAAAAGATAAATATAAATTCATTCGTGCAGGAAAGCCTTTGGCAACTTTGGTAATTGCAAGTCCTGGAAGTGGAAAGACTGCGGGGATTATTATTCCAAATTTGCTTGTTGTGCCTAATTCTTGTATTGTTTTTGATATTAAAGGTGAGCTTTATGATAAAACAGCAGGTTTCAGACAAGAAGTCTTTAAGAATGAGATTCAAAAATTCTCACCTTTTTCGTGGGATAACACGCTTTTTTACAATCCCTTTGACAACAAAATTATTAAGGATTATGACTATGTGCTAATCAAGAAATTAGCAGAGCAAGTAGCTACTTTAATCTTTGTAGGAGAAAAAGGTAAAGAAAGCGACCATTGGCTTGTGAGTGCTAAAACTTTATTTGTATTTTGGGCGGAATATTATATGCAAAAGAACAAGCACACCACGCTTTATGAAATTTATCAATCTCCTAAAATGGATTATTTCAATATGCTAGATGAGCGGTGGATTGACCAAGTGATGATTGAAAATCCAGATTCAGGAGAACTAGAGAGGAATTATGAGGTAAATTGTGAGAAGCTCTTTTTACAGCAAGTAAGTGAGGACGAATCCTTAGACACTAATACGAGAAACCAAGCAAACGCTTATATAGGAATGCTAGGTGGAACAGAAATTGGAAGTGTAAAATCTACCTTTGATACTTTTATGAAAGTTTTTTCGAATCCACAAGTAAAAAATGCTACTTCTAAAATGAGTTTTACTTATGAGGATTTGCGAGAGAAAAGAATCTCATTATATGTAGTGATTCAAACAGAGGATATAGAAGTGTTAAAACCTTTGATTAGAATCTTTACAGAAAGCACCTTTATAAAGCTAATGAGTGGCGCAGAATGTCCAGACCCTAATAAATTTATCTATGTGTATTTAGATGAATTTGTGCGATTTGGAGCAATGAACTTTGTGTTAGAAGCCCCAGCTCTTTGTAGAAGTTATGGATTATTGCCTGTCTATATTTCACAAAGTTACGAACAAATCTCTATTACTTATGGGCAAGAAAAAATGAAAGTGCTAAAAAACAATAGTGGCTATCAAGTAATTTTTACACTCAATAGCGAAGAGGACGCTAAAGCAACTTCAGATTTAATCGGAGACTTTACACACGAGAAAGCGAGCATTTCACAAAGTAGTTTTGATTTCTTTAAAAGCAATGTGAGTAAATCTAAAGAAGCCAAAAAACTTCTTAGCCCACAAGATTTAAAGAATCTAAGCAGTGATGATTTAATCGTGCTTATTAAGGGGTTTTATAAACTACCTGTGCCTTGTAAAGTGCCTTATTGGTTCAAAAATAAAGAATGGAATAATCCAAAAGATAAAAATTTTAAATGTGTCGTGGATTATAAAGTTAAAGACAACACAAGTTTAACAGAGGAGAGCAAGGAAACAGAAAACAAGGGAGATAGTGAAGATTCAAATAATGAATCCAGAATTGATACAAAAAATGGAGAAGCAACAGAAACAAACACAGAATCCCAAGAAAAAGCAGAAAACAAACAATCAGAAATGCGAGAAAAATACAAATCTCTAGGCATAGAAATAGAGTGAGGATTCTCTCTCTATACTCTAAGTTAGATTTTTTAAGAAGTTTAACTTAGGGTATAGCAATATACCCGAAAGATTCCTAAAGGAGAGACTATGACAATATCTGAAGCAGTAGCTAAAAAAAATGCAGAAAGACAAGCTAAGCAATTAGCTGAACAAAATGCAGTCAATGCTTACTTGGAGGCGGAGGATACAAGCATTCCATTAACACAAGAGGAAGCAAAACTGATTGAGGAGAAATACGATTACCTTGATATTAACAAGAATGTCAATGGCGACCCATTCTTGCTTCCAAATGAAGTGGTGGAATAATGTATTTGTTACTTAAGTATAAAATAAAAATCACTTGTGAGCTAGACAATTCACAAGTTAAGAACTTCACTTTTAAAAAGGATAAATAATGGCAAGAAAAGCAGACAAATTAGAAAATCAAGAAGTTGCAACGCAAGTTGCAGAGCAAAGCAATTATGTTGCTTGGGAACAAAAAAGCAATGTGGAGCGAATGGAAAGCTTTAATGGCTATGTTAAAAGTATTCTTTTACATAGTATCAAAGAAAAAAAGCAAGTTTGGAATAAAGAACAGAGTGCAAAAGACTTAGACAACTCTATTCCCTATAATGCTTCCACATGGTATACCTTTAGCGGTGTGGATTCTTTGCTTTTACGAACACAAGCCGAGTTAAAAGGTTATAAAGAACCACAATTTATAACGATGCAACAAGGCAATTTTATGGGTGGTAAGCTCAAGAGAGCCTTAGACGAGAATGGCAATCCAGCCCTTACCAAAAATGGTAAAGACGCTTATGAGCAAGGAATAAAAGTCGCATTTCTCCAAAGATATGACTATATTCCAAAACTTGATAGCGAGGGTAAAGAAATGACAAGAATTGCTAGAGATAAAGAGGGGAATCCTAAGCTTGACAAAGAAGGTAAGGAAATTACCGAGATTGTAAAAGAAAAGGTATTCTTAAGAGAACCACGACTTGAAACAATCACTCTTTACCACCCAAGTCAGTTTGAAGGTCTTGATACTAGCAAGTTAAAAGAGCGTAATTTAGAGCCTTTACAAGAGTTTCGCGAAAGGCAAAAGGAAAACAATTACGACTTAAGACCAAAAAACTTGGATAATCTTGGATTAGACAAAGAGACGACTAACCATTTGAAAAACTTTTTGACTGCGGAAATGAAAGGAATAGACTATGCTCCAATTCAAGAACAAAGCATTAGCAAACTTCAATCGCAAGTCAAAGAGCAAAATCAAGAAATGGGTAGAAGCTTGTAGTCTTTAGGTTAGGAAGTAAGTAGGCAAGCAAGTTTCAAGATAAATCATAGACAATCCTTTAAGGATTCTTATCCTTAAGTTGTCTTAGGAAAGGAAGAACAATGTTATTAGGATTAATTGAGTTTTTAGGATTAGAGATACTCAATCCAAAAGTAGATTCAAAAACAAAAAATATTGATAATAAAAAAGATTCAAATATTCCATATAAAATTGAAACGCAAGATTCTTTGATAGAGGATTGCGCACAAGAACACCAAATCATCTCTTTTAAAAAACAAGAATCTTTTAATAATCAAGACATAGAAATTACACAAACAATAGAGATTATCCCCTTAGGAAATAAACAATCTTTAAAAAGAGTAGTTAATAAACAGGAAGTAGTAAGAGCAAGGAGGTAAAATGGAAGAAAAGAGCATAAATATAAATATAAAAGAATTACTCAATGAAGTAGCTGGGGCTTTGCATAAAGTGATTCAACATTCCTATGAACCGATTTTTAGTGCAGTGCAAAATACACTCTATCATCAAGCCTCTTATACCATTATTCTTTTGGTGGTAATTTTTTGGTTATTGAGGCTTTTAAAAACAGGTTATCCTACACGAGAGGAACTCTTTGAGGCGGGGAAATGGATAGGGCTTGTTTGCTTTATTTATGCTATTTTTTATTCCTATGCAGGCTATATAGAATTTATCAAACTTTTAAGCCTCCCTGCAAGTTGGTTGAGGAATGCGACAGGCGGTTTGATAGAGGGAGATAATATTGTAGAGATAGTTACACAAACCTTTAAAAAATTGGCTGAACTAAATGCGAGATTGTGGAATCAATTAGTGGAAAATTATACACCAAAAAAAATTTATATTCCTGTTGTATATGAAATAAGTCAATATATCCCCTCTTTCATTGGAATTTTACCCTTTTTATTATTCTATCTCTCTTTTGCATTTTTAATGATTGGCATTATTCTTATCGTTCAAGTTTCAGGTTACATTGCTTTAATTGTTTTATCCATTGCGCCCGTAATGATTCCATTGCTTTTTAATAGGAATTTACGAGCTTATTTTTTCTCTTGGTTGAATCTTTATATTTCTTATTCTCTTTATGCGCCTTTGGCTCTTATCATCTTAGGCGTTGCACTTTCTGTCATACAAAAAAGCTTAGAATTACCAACCACAGAAATTGAAGCCATAGCCGCAGGATTTTGGAGCATTGCCTATCATTTTTCATCAGGACTAATTTTATCTATTCTCTGCATTTACCTCTTACTCCAAATTCCAAATTGGGTATCACAAGTTATGAGAATGCAAGGACTTATTAATGGAGGTGTAGGCGCGGGTGTCGCTACAATGGCAGGAGCTGGTGTAGGTGTAGTAACAGGAGGTGCAGGAAGTATTGCAGGAGGAATGTTAGCTAAAGCTCAAGGTGAAAGCATTTTAAAAGGTGCTACAAGTGGCGGACTTAAAGGATTGGCGCAACATATTCCTGGTGCAAAAACATATAACGCAATAATGGAAAAAGGAAAAACTGCAACAGGCGGAAAAGCTAAAGACGCAGTTGCTTCAGTAGAATAAAGAAAGGAAAGCAAATGAAATCAAAAGTATTAGAGATTAAAAATAGCGAAAAAATCTTGTATTTGGCACTTGGATTGTTTAGTAATAAAGATTCTTTGGAGGTTTTTTTAAACAAATACCATTTAAAACAAATCACAACGCTAAAGAATCAAGGAGAGGCTAAAAAATATTGCAATTATGCCTTGCATTTTGGGTTGGTTGCAGAGATTAAAAAGAAATTTAAATAAAGGAATCACAATGGAACAAATTTTAAAAACTACCACAAGGGCGACTAATCCTTGTGATAGAGATTTAACGAAGTCAGTAACCTACCTTTTGAGATTGAATAGAATTTCTCTTACCTCCTCTCTAAAAAGTGTGATAATCACTGCGATTACCGAAATGAATAAGTTAAGAAAATCCATTATGGACTCCTATGAAGTGAATTCCTCCCACACACCCAACTTAACAGCCAAAAAAAAAGCCCGACTGCAAAGAGCCGAGCTTTTACTTCACTACATAGGCGTTAAATCTTTTCTACCATTTAGTCAAAATGGATAGGCACATTATAACACAAAGGAATACATAATGCAATTAAACAACACTCTTATCATCATTGAAAGCCCAAATAAGACTAAGAAAATCGCAGAGATTACAGGGGCTTTAGTTTTAGCTACCATAGGACACTTTAAAGGCTTAACAAATGAAATCGTGAAAGATTATGAATCTTATGAGCCTATTTTAGACTTTAAAGACGATAACGCAAAATATCGTATCAATCAAATCCTTAACGCCTCTAAAGGTAAAGAGGTTTATATCGCTACTGACCCCGATAGAGAGGGATATGGAATCGGATATATGGTTTATGAACTCATTAAAAATCTTGCAACGAGTATCAAAAGAGCAGAGTTTTTTGAGATAACAGAAAGTGGGATTGAAAAAGGGATAAAAGAGGCAATTCCATTCGCACAAAGCAATTTTAATGATTATGAGAGCTGGAAAGCAAGAGCGGTAAGCGATAAATTAGTAGGATTCCTCTTAAGCCCAAAATATATGAAACTTTGCAACGATAAAAACAATTCCATAGGGAGAGTGCAAACACCTGTTTTAAGCCTTATTGTAAGCAAAGAATTGCAAATCCAAGACTTTTTAAATTCTAGTGCAAATAAAAAAGTAGAATACAAAATAAAAGCCAAGTTAAAAAGCGGTAATTTAGAATTTTTGGCTTTAGGAGAGAATCTCTATGAGAGTAAAGAGGAAGCACAAGAAACTTTACACAATTTAAGCGCGACCAAAGAATCTTTTGTTTTTGCAAAAGAGATTAAAGAATCCAAAATTAAGCCCAAAGAGCCTTATAGAACTTCACAATTTCAAGAGGCAATGAATCGTGTGTATGGCTTTGAACCTGAAGCTAGTATGAAGCTAGCCCAAGCCCTTTTTGAAAAAGGCTTAATCACTTATCATCGCACCGATTCTAATGCACTCTCTCGTGAGTTTTTAGAGGAATTAGAATCACATTTGAAAGACAAAGAATATTATCAAAAGAGAGAATACAAGGCAGGAAGCCAAAGTCAAGCAGAGGCACACGAAGCGATTAGAATCACACATTATCACGATTTAAGTGTGCTGGATTCTTTAATTGACAAAGAGGATTTTAAAGAAAACAAAGACAATCTCAAGAAAGCCTACAAACTTATTTATTTAAACTCCATTGCCTCACAAGCTAAAAACGCCATTAATGAAAATATCATTTATGATTTTAGTATTACGACTTTTAGCTTTAAGGCAAAGGTTAGCAAATGTATCTACAAAGGATTTAAAGAAATTTCCATAGACAATGAGGAAGCAGAGACAGAATCCCAAGAGTTAAATTTGAATTTAAACGAAAAGGATAGTGTTGAGATTTTAGGCTTTGAATTATATGAAGTTAAAAAACAAGCCCCAAAACACTACAAAGAAAGCAACTTTATCTCCCTTTTAGAGAAAAATGGAATCGGACGCCCAAGCACTTATGCTACTTATTTACCAAAGTTACTTGAGAGAGGCTACATTGAGATTGTGAAAAAAGGCAAGAATAGCAATATTGTTGCCACAAAAAAAGGACTAGATTTTCTCTCCATTGTAAAAGTTAATGATGAATGGATTACACAAAGTGAATTTACAAAGCAAATGGAAAGCACACTTGATGAAATCTCACAAGGAAAAGTTAGCTATTTAGACTACATTAAACTCATTCATCAAAAGCTAGAATTTGCAGAAGTTAGCACCAAAGATTCTAATGCGCCATTGCCACCAAAAGAAGGTTCGCTAAATCTTGCTAAAAAAATAGCAAAGGAAACAAATTTGGAATTACCAGAGGGGATTGAGAGCGATTATAGAATCTGCAACAAATTTATTGAGGAAAATAAAGATAAATCTAAAAGACCACCAAGTGAGAAGCAAATTGGTTTAGCAGAAAAGATTGCAAAAGAGCAAAATTTAAAGCTTCCAAACAATTATAAGGAGGATTGGAAAATATGCAGTGATTTTATTGCCAAAAATGTTAAGAAAAAATAAAAGGGAAAGGAGTTTGGCGAAGTTTTTTGATGAAAATCAAAGGATTTTTAAAATTTAAAAATATTAAAAATAATTTTAAAATATTTATTAAAATTTTTTAAAAATTCTTATAAATGTTATTAAATGTCTTTTAATATATTTTAAATTGTTTTTAATAATTAAAAATGAAAGGATACACAATGAATCAAGTTACACTATGTGGGAATTTAGGTAGAGATTTTCAACTCTCTTATACGCAAAATGGACTTCCTTATGCAAAAAACTCTCTTGCAATCTCAAAGAGAACTACAAAGAAAGAGGAAAATGAGACAATCACAAAAGACCGCACAGATTGGATTCCCTTAACAATCTTTGGCAGGAGAGCTGAAATTGCTCATCAATATTTCAAGAAAGGCGATAAGTTTTTATGCAATGGAAAAATAACAATAGAAGATGTTAGTGATAATGATTATATGTATTATGTAAAACAAAAAGGTGTTGATATGAAGATAGGTATTGACATAGCTACTCTAGCTTTAAAAAAACTAGTCCAAAAAATAGTCTTAATTTCTGGCGATAGCGATTTTGTTCCCGCCTCAAAATTAGCTAGGACAGAAGGTATCATTTTTACTCTCGATGGGTAATCCTATTAAAGAAAATTTGGAAGAACATATTGATTATTTAAGAACTACACTACCACGCTTCAAAAAAGCGACTAATTCTTCATCATAGATATTCTTAAATCTCAAGCAAAGATACTCTAAGATTTAATTTATTTTGATTTTAAAATATTAATTTTAGTCAATACTATTTCTTTCTATTCTTCTATTTTCTCTATCTTTTAAAGTAGATTTAATGATATTTATACATTCTCCAAAAAATTCACCATATTTTTCTTTATTATCTTCCCTTAAATCCAACAAATCTAAAAGCATATAAGATATTTTTCCATAATTTAAAATATTTTTTGGATAATAATCTCTAGATAAAAGTTTTCTATAATCATCCTCATTAAATTCTAAACAAGAAATTTTATACTTAAATTTCTGATAAAATTCATATAAATCGCAAAGATCGCTACACTCCATAGCTTCCATAATAAAATTACTTCCTATACAAAAATCAGTTTGATACAAATCAAATTCATTATTTTGTTTTACTACGATTTTAGTATGTCGAAGATTATTTTCACAAGTGATGATATATATTTTATCAAATTCTTCAGCCTCATTTATAAATTGTGAATTAAAATTTGATTTAATAAATTCATTTGCAAATGGAGAACTTTCTCCTGTCAATAACCAATGATGATTAATTTTAAATGTTAATGCAAATTTATCTAAAAAATCAAAATCTGGATAAGTTTTAAAATTTAAAATTTGATTGATTTTTGCAAAATTATTCTCACCCATTGCTCTTGCACAAGTTATTTCACTTAATTTTAGCTCATTAAAGATATGATTAATTCTTTTAATTAAATCGTTATGTTCTTTTGAAGAAATATTATTCATCACATTATCTCCTAAATGATATGAATTCAATAAAGTAAATCCTTCTTGAAAATTTTTAATCACATTTTTAAGCTTATAATTTTCAAGCATTAATCCTAAGGCTACTTTAGCTGTTTTGGATATTCTTGAATTATCACTCCAAGAATCTACTGTTGTTTTTGATAATCCTAATTTTTCAGCCAATTCTGTCCTACTCATCCCTAAAGTGTTACAAACTTCTTTAAACATAAAATTTCCTTTTAGTAAATAATTTCTATAATTAAAGCATAATAAAATAAAAAAATCAAGTATATACATATTACATAATATTTTATATTTTTTATGTAATATATTACAACATTGATTCTCTTATAATTTACTCATCTCTTGTAATCTCATTATTCCTAGCACTTGTCCATCGCACGATATTATCGGCTCTTCTTCGTTCTCCTTGCTGTAACTTATTGAGTTCATTGATGTACAAAAGCATTTGAGTTCGTTTTGCATCATAAACCATAGGCTGTTTGGACAATACTCGCATAGAGTTTCTTTCTTGGGTAACTTCTTTTCTGATAGCTGATTTATTACCGAGATCTTGTAAGACTCTCTGTCTATATTGTTTTGTATAATCTCTCTCATTATTTATTCCTTTATCTTGTATGATTTTATATTTTTTTGTATCTATTGTTTTGGCTATCTGTTTTAATTCTTTTTCTCTACCAATAATAGAAACATCCCAAATAGGTTTTTCAAGTGTTTTAGCAACTTCTTGCCACTTGTTGTTAATTTTTGCCTTTCTTTTTATCTCATATTCTTCTTGTCCTACTATTTTAAATCTTGCATACTCACCCCTTAAAACTTTATTTTCTTTCACAATTCTTTCTAAATCTTGTCCCCAAATTGTTACAATTCCTTTTTTGGTTTTATAACTCACATAATAACTTTTTTAGCATTTTTATCTGTGCTAAATTTATAGTTTGCTTCTCCAAAATCCATAACTTGATAATAATGCATTTTTATTTGTGGTGTTTTATAAATTTGTTTTTCTTTGTTCAGTTTTATAGAATATTCTTGATTTATATTTATCTCTTTTTGTTTTTTATTTGTAGCTTTTGCTTCAACTCCTAACTCGTTTAATGCTTTTGCAAATTCTACTCTTAAATTTGCTAGATCTGCTTTTTTGGATTAATTCTTTTTCCATTTTTATCCGCAATTTTTAAACAAATATGACAATGTGGATTATCTGTATCGCCGTGAAAAGCAACTACAAAAAAATTATTTGGATACATTCTTTTTAAAGATGTAATTGTAGCTTGTTGTAATTTTTCTTTTGGTGTAGTAGAATGCTCTTCCATAGAAAAAACCATATTGATTGTATGTTTTTTTCTTTAACACCTTCTTTGTATATATGGTATAGGAACTCCTTCATTTTTAAAAATTCTTTTTACTTCTAAAATCTCATCTTCACCTATATATTTATCAAAATCGTTTGTGATGAATTCCACATTTCCTTTACGAGAAATATAATTAATATGTCTTGAAAGTGCTTGTAAATTTTTAGAGCCTGAAGTAATTTTTACAACAACTTCTGTATTTTTTCTAAACATATTTTTACTAACAAGCTTGCCTGTTTTTGTATCTTTTGTGTATTTATCTATATTTTTATTAATATAGTTTAGTGGTAGCTTAGAAGCATTTCCTATTTTAGTAAAAACTTTCCTAGCAACTATTTCATCATCAAATATTTTAATGCGTCTTGTCATTTAAAAACTTTTAAATTCTTTGATTATTAATTTCAATAACTTTTCCAAGCTCATCAGATAATATATCAATTTTATCTCTAATATAATCAATTGTATTTTTTAAATTTTCATCATTTTTTCTTTATATAAAACGCCAAACAAACCACGCAAAGATTAGAATTAAGACGATAGAAAATAAATTTACACACGCACCATATTTCATCATTTCTATCTGCCGAATATAACCTGTGCCATAAACAATCGCATTCGGAGGTGTGGCGACAGGTAACATATAGGCACAACTTGCACCAAATCCAATGACGAGAGGTAGCATTGCGTGTGGCATACCAAGAGCGTCTCCTACAACGCCAAAGATTGGCACTAATAAGGCAGAACTTGCAGTATTGCTTGTAAATTCTGTCAAGAAAATAATAAAAAGCGCAGTTACAAGGATAATCATAAGCCAATTACTATTCCCAAAAAGAGCGGTAACTCCGTTTGCCAACACTGCGCTTGCTCCGGAATCTTTGAGAATCACGCTTAAGGCAAGCCCTCCGCCAAAGAGCCATAAAACACCCCAATCGGTGTTGCTTTGAATCTCTTTCCAAGTTGCGACGCGGCTTATACCTATGGCAATCGCACAACTTAATGCGATAATGGAATCTAAATCTTTGATTCCGCCAAAGTATTCGCTTAATTTCGCGCTAAGAATCCAAGCAGTCGCAGTGAGTCCAAAAATAATTAAAGTAAGGATTTTTTTAAAATCCCATTCTGTTTTTTCTAATGCAAGATGAAAAGTTTGATTTAAATCAGGTTTAAGAAGTAAATATAGGATTCCAATCATACAAGGAAGCATAATGCACATAAAAGGAATCCCAAGTTTCATCCATTCTAAAAAGTTGATTCCAAGATAAGAAGCAGCAATGATATTGGGCGGGCTTCCTACCATTGTGCCAAAACCCCCAATTTCTGAACTATAAGCTACACCTAAAAGCACAAACAAAAAGGTTCCGCGATTCTTTGTAATGTCTAAATTAGATAAAATACCAAGAGCTAAGGGCAACATAATCGCCGCTGTTGCGGTGTTGCTAATCCACATAGAAAGCAATGTGCTCACACCAAAAAGCATAAGAATCGCAACAGACATTCTGCCTTTAGCAAGCGAGATAAGGCGATTAGCAAGTAATTTATCTAAGCCTTGAATATGCAATGCACTTGCTAAGGCGAATCCTCCAAAAAAAAGGAAAATTACGGGATTTGCAAAAGGTTTAAGAGCAGTTGTAACATCTTGTAAATCAAATATTACCGCAAGCAAAGGAACAATGAGAGCAGTAATCGTGGTATGCACTGCTTCGCTCACCCACAAAATCCCGACAAATGCCAAAATGCAAATACCAAGATTGGCTTCTTTGGCAAAAGGTAGCCAAGTAAAAAGCGCACTAAAGAGCAAAATATCTGCAATGAGAATCCATAAAGCTTTTTGCATTTATTTTTCTTTTATTTATTTAAACCAATTTTTGATTTTATCCACTAAGCCTTCTAAGCAATTAATTGGTTTGGATTCCTCATAACCAAACGACTGATGAAGTTCTAAGAGCAAATTACGTTGTTTTTCTTCTAGTTTGTCAGGATACAAAATATTCACTACTGCGATAAAATTGCCTTTTTTACCACTATTGACACTCTTTACACCCTCGCCATAAAAGACAAACTGCTGCTTATCCTTGACGCCGATAGGAATTTTGAGTTCTAATTCTTTTTCTTTGGTAAGTGTTGGAATCTTAATGCTGCCACCAAGCATTACAAGTGTAAAAAACACGGGAACTTCCAAATAAATATCATTGCGATGACGGATAAAATGCGTATCTTCTTGCACGAAGATTTCTACATACAAATCTCCCCGCGAACCATCTGGCATTTTATTTCCTCTCCCCTGCACGCGGATTTGGTTTTGATTATCTACACCCTCTGGGATTTTAATCTCAAATTTTTCTTTTTCCTCTTGATAACCTTTGCCTAAGCATTTTTCACATTTTTCTGCACTCGTTTCCCCGCTTCCGTGGCATTTGGAGCAAGTTTGGGCAAAGGTCATAAATCCTTGTGTAAAAGTCTCTCGCCCACTTCCTTTACATGTGCTACAAGTCGTTACCTTACCATCTTTTGCCCCACTTCCTTTACACGCGCTACAAGCGCTTTTGTAGCGGATTTCCACTTCTTTTTTGCAGCCAAAAATTGCTTCTTGGAAACTAAGCTCTAATTCAATCGCTAAATCACGCGAATATTTTTCATCTTTTTTGCGTCTTGAGCCAAATCCTCCAAATCCCCCTCCAAAAACAGAGTTGAAAATATCAAAAATACTTCCCTCCATATCTCCAAACCCAAATCCGCTGGATTCTAAACCTTTTTTTCCATAGGTATCGTAGATTTGACGCTTTTCTTTGTCGCTTAGGATTTGATAGGCTTCATTGACTTTTTTGAACATTTCTTCGGCATTTTCATTATCAGGATTCCTATCGGGGTGGTATTTTAATGCCATTTTGCGATAAGCTTTTTTGATTTCCTCTCCGCTTGCAGTGCGATTGACTTCTAAAATCTCATAATAATCAAATTCTTCCAAAAATACTCCTAATCATTTTATTGTTTTAGAAAATAAAAATTTTGCATTTTAGCGTAATTAACTTTAAAGAAGTAATTAAATAAAAGTTTTACTTTTTTTGTTAAGATTCTATTTTATTTTTAAGGAAAAATATGGAATCTAGGCTTACAAAACAGACTTTACAGAGACTTAAAGTCCCAAAGAATCCATCACAAAAATTTCTTTATCACCTTTTAGAAGAACAATATCAGCTTTTTAACTCACAAGAGGCGATTAATGAGGATTTACCCGACCCATTAGGAATAGCAAGACAATTTAAAAGCGATAAAGTCGCACTTTTTTGCGCTTTATTTGCTTATGGAAATGTGCAGTCTATTTTAAGATTCTTAAATTCTTGCAACCTAAACGCATTAGAAAATTCACAATCTTGCGATTCTGTTCTTTGCACTTCAAAAGTCTATCGTTTTCAGAGTAATGCCGAGATTCAACGCTTTTTTGAAGCTCTTTTGGAGTTGGAATCTTTAGAGGAGATTTTCTTGCAGGGTTATCGGAGTGATTCTATTTTTGGAGGGATTCGCTCACTTCAAAATGCAATTTATGCAAGAATAGAGGAGGTAACAGAGGGTTTGAAGTTTTTACTTGGGGTTGTGGATTCTTCTTCGCCGCTGAAGCGGTGGAATCTCTTTTTGCGTTGGATGGTGCGAAAGGATTGTGTGGATTTGGGCAAGTGGGAGAAAGTTAAGACAAGTGATTTGCTTTTGCCGCTAGATACGCATACCTTTAGAATCGCAAGGCGATTAGGGCTTTTGAAGCGAAAAACTTATGATTTCAAAGCAGTGTTAGAAATCACAAGCAAGCTCAAGGAGTTTGACGCAAAAGACCCTGTGAAATATGACTTTGCTTTGTATCGTATCGGGCAGTTAGGATTGATAGAGTAGGGCGTCCTTGCGAGATTTTGTAAAGAATTGCAGTAATCCATAACTTTGCTATCGTCGTCATTGCGAGGAATGAGTGGAACGAATGACGAAGCAATCCATAATCTAAAATTGTCTTAAAGATTCCTTTGCAAAATTTACTTTTTGCAGAATTATAGATTGCTTCGGCTAAAGCCTCGCAATGACGCAGTGGGAAATGTCTTTGCGAGATTTTAGATTATAGATTGCTACGACTTCTAACGAAGTCTTGCGATGACATAATTGTATCCCACTGCAAGCAAATTTACAGCCTTTGGATTATTTGTGCTATTTGCCCTTTGCCTACGAAATCAATAAGGATAAATCGTCCTTTCTTAAAGAGGTTTCTAAAAATCGTTTATTATTGAATTTCTTATCGTGGTTGGAGGGCTTTAAGAGTTATAGAAAATTAAGAAGACTTTTAAGAGAGCCTGGAAGCTTTTTCCTAGATTCCAAGAATCCCTTGCTTTATCCTTTTAAAAAGCCTGCTTTTTTATCGTTGCAAAGGCAATAGTCTTTGCAAAATACACGCAATGCAACGAAAATCTTTAGGTTTTTGCACAGCTTAGGATTAATTTATCATTTCATCATAAGATTATAATGTTCCTCATATCTAAAATCTGTAAAAATCTGTTTAAAACATTCCGCAAAATTTTTAACATCTATATCTTTCATATCACTCAAATTTTCAGAATCCGAATGAGATTCTCTATCGATATATCTCAAGAAAGCCTTGTCTTTAATATTGTTCGATTTATTCAATTCGTTTTTATAGTCTTTTCCAATAAATGTAAAAAAATGTTCTAAAATATTTCTCATTGTATTAGGAATAATGGCTGAATATATCTCCTTATTATTAAAGTCTTTTAATATTTGCCAATACGCTTGATAGTCATTTAAAATTTCATTATCTTTAATTTCATTAAACAAAGAAAAATTATTTTCATCTTTTGAAATTCTAATTTTAGATACTTCATTTTTCTTTTTATATATTTTACGAAGTTCATTGAAAAAATAAAGATTATGAGTCAAAATAAAAATTTGTTCAAATTCATTGTTGTTGCCAAAAAATATTTGTTTAATAAGTTGGGCTACATTAAAAATATGATTATGCGATAAGCTAGATATTGGGTCATCAATAACTATTGCTTTCTTTTTATCCTCTTCAGTTTCAGATTCTTTGCCTTTGCATAATTCCAAGAAATACAAAAAGCTAATAATCATTTTTTCGCCCTCACTAAGAGATTTAAAGTTTGGATTTTTATCCTCATTTCTAACAATTCTATAAAATTTTTCTTCGTGTTTTTTTATTGCAAATCCAACCAACCCTAAATATTTCAAACTCTGATTAATTGATGTTATAGTATTTTCTATATTGATAGTCTTTGCTTGATTTTCTAGGATAATTTTATCTCGTTCTTTAATTTTTTGTTGCAAACTGGATATATCATCTTCAACCTTTTTAATTTTAGATTCTTGTTTCTTCTTATATTTTTCATACTCTGTAATATCTCCATCATATTGCCAACGCATAATTTGCCAAAATTCATTTTTGAGATTTTCTTTTATTTCTTGCTTATTTTTAATTTTTTCATTATATTCATCAATTTTCTTTTGTATATTCACAAGAAAGCTATTTAATTTTTTTAATAATTCTTGCGATGATTGCAAAGTAATTTTTATGCTAGGGTTATTTATTTTTTCCTTAATGGATTCCTTGTTTGCCTCTAAATTATGGTAAAGTTGAGAGTATAGATTTACAAAATTGCTTTCCTCCTCTTTTATAAATATATTCTCTAAAAACTCATTTCGATTTGGTATTCCCTCCAAATAATTAGAGTATTTTTGAGATAAATTTTGTATTTGTTGCATTTTCTCTTTAAAAACCTTATCAAAATATTTTTCAAATTCATTTTTTAAATCTTGTGTAATAGTATCGTGCTGACAAAATGGACATTTACTATCCTCCCTAACGTAACTTTCAAAACCTTGTTTCACCCAATCAAAATTTCCTAATTCCTTAATTAAAGTAGAAACCACACTGTTTTCGTTTCCTACAACCACTTCATTAAAAATAACTTCTTTTTCAATGCCTAAAACATTATCAAGATTTATCAAACTTACTTGTGGTATTTCTTGCGTATTTTCCCCTATTTTAGACAATTCTTTCTTTAAATCATCAATGCTTCTTGTGGATTGATTGCCTTTTGTAATATCTTTGATTTTTTCAAATAGTTTATCTTTAGAGCTTTTAACTCCTTCAAAACAATAATCTAAGATTCTATCTCCTCCTGTGTGCAAAGTTTTTATTTTCCACAATTTGTCTTTAATAGAATTAGCTTCGTCATTTAATTTCTTTTCTAGCTCGTTTTTACTTTTTTCTTTTTCGCTTTTTTCATTAGAAAGTTTTTCTTTTGTTTCTTTAGAATTTTTGATTATTTTTTCAACTTCAGCATTAGCCTTAGACAAAGTAAAAATTCCCTTTAGGTTATCCTGTGAATAAAAATTTTCTTCTATAAATTTTTGATTATAGACTAAAATTTTTTCATCATTTAGTCCTTGAATTTCACAATCTTTAAAACTCTCATTTTTTCTATCTCGTAAATAATTTGATAAAATGGTTTTGCCTGCTCCATTTAAACCATAAATCAAATTTATTTTCTTTAAGGGTTCTAATTTGACTTCATTATAACTAGCTACATTTTTCATAATAATTGATTGTATCATTTATTTTTCTCCACTAAATATTTTTACTTAAAGGCATATCCAGCATTTGTGCTAAGAATTGCGTTTGCCTTTATATTGATTTTATCAAAATAAATTTTAATTTTTATATTAATTTCTGTTGTTTTGCTTTAACTTCACCGCAAACTTATTTTTTATATACTTCGCCGTGAGAATCCGCCTTGTAGGCATAGATAATCAAGATTTGATTTTCCCTTATTTCATAGAGAATCCTGTATTTGCCAACCCTTAGTCGGTAGTGGTTCTCATAACCTTGAAGCTTTTTGGTATCTTGTTGATTGTGGTAAGGATTTTGTGCAATATTTTCTAAAGCCTTGATGATTTTGGGAGCTAGCTCGCAATGCTTGAGCAAAAACTTTTCTACTTCTTTGCTATATTCTAATGCGCCACTCATAATCCGAGCTTTCGCTTCATTTCTTCGTGGCTTATTGTCTCGCCTCTTTCTAGCTCTTTTAATGCCTTTTTGTAGGCTTTTTCGTCCTCTTTTGTCCAAATCGTATCAGGGTCAATGCTACTCGTGATACTAAAGGGAATCTCGCCTGTTTTGAGCACTTTTGCTGCAAACATTCTAAAGGCTGTTCCCAAATCTAGCCCCATATCTTTGAGCATTGTCTCTAATATTTCTTTATCGTTGCTGTCCATTCTGAATTGCACAACTGAAGTCATTTTATATCCTTTCATTATTTTATAGGATATTGTAGCATAAATTTGGTATTTCCCCCCTCTGCAATAATATAAGATTCTACAAGATTTCTTGTTGCATTTCTTAAGGACGATTAAAATCCACCAAAATACCTTACCGCACTGATTTTTCTATCTACTTGATTAAGTAGATTCTTATTTTCTTGACTTAGATTTGTGTTTTGCAAGAGATTTTGTGTTTGTATAGAATCGAGGCTTGGATTGAATTTTTGTAAGACATCAAAGCCCATTTTTTCCTCTTTGTTTAAGATTCCGCTTTGTAGCATTGCGTCGCCCAAGTCTTTTAAATTCTCAAAATTGTTTTCAAATTTTGCGCTGAAGTTTTTAGCAAAATGTTGAAGATTCGTAAGTTCTGCGCTAACCTCAAAAGAATCTTGAATCTCGGTAATTGTGGTTTTATCGGTATTAGAATCCACATTAAAGAGACTAGAAATTGTGTCAATTCCTTGCGTGTTTTGCGTGCCAAAAAGCGAATTGGAATCCTTAGAATAACCCGAAATATTGTTGGATTTCGTATTTTGTTGCGTGTAGGATTGTTGGAGTATTCCCCACATAGATTGATTTTTGTCATTTACATTCATTGTTTTTTCCTTTTTGAAGGTATATTACTAGTGATTTAAGCAATTTTTATTCCATAAATTTTAGAATCTTATAATGACAACCAATCACGAGATTCTTAAGTATTTAATGTAAAACTAATGAAATTACAAATAATATACCACACTTTTTTCTTTTTGCGTTTTTAGGAGTATGGGAATGTATGCAGATTCAGTATTGAGTTTGGTTGTGCCTTTGTGTGTGATTGCGCTAGTATTTATTACGCGCAGGGTTGTGCTTTCGCTATTTGTTGGAATCTTTCTAGCTGGATTTATGTTAAGCAATTCGTTTTTTGGGGTTTTAGAATATGTCTTAAATGCCATTGGAGGGGTGTTTTACAGCGAGGGAGAAGTGCAATCTAATGCCTTGTATGTGTTTGGATTCTTGATTTTGCTTGGGATTTTGACGCAGCTAATGCAATGTTCAGGTGGAATGAATGCCTTTGTGCATTGGGCAAGAGAACGCGTCAAAACTGCGGAAGGTTCGGAATTTGTTGCTTTTATTGCGGGAATTGTGATTTTTATTGATGATTATTTTAATGCACTCACCGTCGGGCAAATTGCACGCCCACTCAATGACGCGAATCATTCTACAAGGGAACGTTTGGCATATATTATTGATTCTACTTCCGCACCGATTTGTATTTTAATGCCAATTTCAAGTTGGGGGGCTTATATTTTGGGAATTATGGGTGGATTGGTGGAGAATACCTCAAGCTTTAGTGTGCTAGTGCAAAGCATTTGGGGGAATTATTATGCTTGGTTTGCCCTACTTGGAGTTTTTTTAACGATTCTTTGGCAAATTAATCTGCCCGTTATGCGCCATAATCAAGGAGTAGGGGTAGAAGAGTTTGACGAAATCAAGCCTCATAGCGGGGGGAGCATTTGGCTTTTGATTCTGCCCATTATTGCACTTATCTTTTTTGTGGGATTCTTTATTTTTTATAGTGGCTATCAAGTGTCGCAAAATCCAAATCTGATTGAAATGCTTGCAAATGCCCAAACGGGATTTTCACTTTTTTGGGGTGGAGTGTGTGCAATAGCTGTTTCTGTAGCTATTGCTTGGAATCGCATTAGTTTGCGCGAGTATGCTTTGATTATCAAAGACGGATTCTTGTCTATGTTGCCCGCAAATCTTATTTTAATTTTGGCGTGGGCGATTGGACCTGTGATTAAGAATGATTTGCAAACCGGCATTTATCTTGCCAATCTAAGCAGGGATTTTTTGGCAAGCGGTGTATTGTCGGCAAATGTCATTGCTCCTTTGGTATTGTTTTTAAGTGCAAGCTTTATTGCATTTTGCACCGGAACTAGCTGGGGAACATTTGCGATTATGTTGCCCATTGGTGCGAGCATAGCCACGATTAATAGCATAGATATGATGTTGAGCATTTCTGCTGTATTGGCTGGAGCAGTGTATGGAGACCATACTTCGCCAATTTCTGATACAACGATTCTTTCTGCTACAGGAGCAGGTTGCTCTGTGCAGAGCCATTTTATCACACAATTGCCCTATGCAACGACGGCTGCATTTGCTGCATTGATTAGCTTTGGTGTTGCAGGATTTTTTGAATCTCTTATTGTGGGATATTTGGTGGGTTTTGGAATGATGTTTGGGGCTTTTTATGGGTATAGGCGATATTTGAGCAAGCCATTGGATTTTCAAGAAAAGGAATCTACTTGTATAAAATCAAAGTTTAAATAGAGATTAATATTTTTTATAATTTTTTAATTTAATTAGTTATAAAATTTTAATTAAAGCTTTAAGGTTTTTCTAAAGATTTTCGTAAAATGAAAAATCAACTTAAAAGGTAGGAGAGAATATGTTTGGCAGTCAATACAAAGAACAATTGCATCGTGTTTTGGAGGAGAATAAGCTTTTAAAAGCGAAACTCCAAGAAGCAAAAGAACACAACGAGGAATTACACGCAAAACTTCAAGAATCTTCAGAAGAAGCACAAACAGATGACAAAAGCGGGACTTTTAAAAATATGACTTTGGCACTTGCAAATGGTTGTGGTAAAAATCTAAAAATTTTACAAGATGACTTTGCCAAAACAGTGGATTTATTGCGTTCTGCAAAATCTATTGCAGCAGACAATAAGAAAAATTCTGTTGAGATTCAAAATATTTTGGCAGAAGGCTTGTCTAATATGACTGCAAAACTTTCTGAATTTAATACAATGGTTACCCAAGTGCAAAACGACTTTACTGCGATTTCAAGTGTCATTGCATTAATTACAGATATTTCAGATCAAACCAATTTGCTTGCCCTCAATGCCGCTATTGAAGCAGCGCGTGCAGGAGAACACGGAAGAGGATTTGCTGTCGTAGCTGATGAGGTGCGCAAGCTCGCGGAACGCACGCAAAAAGCAACCAAAGAAATTGAAATGAATATCCAAGTTGTTCAACAAAATTTCTCTGAAGTGCAAACGAACTCTGATGAAATTATTAAAGAAATGGAGCAACTAGGCGCGCAAAACGAAGTATTGGAACACATCAACCAGTCTGCAGAACAAATCTATGTAGATACAGACAAAATTCTCACAATTACTTTTGTTGGTTTAATTAAGTTAGACCACTTGTTTTTCAAAATCAATGGGTATAGAGCAATTTTCAACGAGGATATGGAAGCGAAGTTTGCAGGACATCACGACTGCCGTTTGGGTAAATGGTATGATACAGGAACAGGCAAACAACTCTTCTCACAATATGCAACTTATCCGAAAATTGAACCACCACATCAAGGAGTCCATGATAATATCATTGCAGGACACGCACTGATGTTACAGCACGGCAATGCACACGATTGCTTAGAGGAGATTTATAAATATTTCCAAGCTGCAGAATTGGCAAGTGATGATGTTGTGAAATATTTAGATGGGCTTTGTGAAGAAAAATTAGCCACTTTGGTATAGTTTAGAGGATTGTTGAATACACAAAAAGTGCAGAGGGGATTCTTTTTATACTTGTAAATTTCAAAGCAGAATCTTACAAATAGCACAATAGAAAATTGCAAGTGTGATTTGGGATTCGTCCTTGCGTCTTATCCTTTCGCATTACGAACGTAGCGAAGCAATCCATAATCTTGCAAAATTTAAATCTTAATATGGATTGCCACGAAAATTTTTAAATTTTTTCTCAAGAACAAAAATCCAATCTTATTTATGCCTACTATTCACACTAGTTTGCAGGTAAATTTTCTAGTGCAAATGTTTTACCGCGATTCCACAAATGGAATCCCAATATGCACTGAATTGTTGCGGCTTAGAATCTCATACAGCAAACTAGCGCATAGATTCTTTGAGTTCCCTTTCCTCTTCTTCAAGCGTTTTAATGATTTCTGTATAAGTTTCTAATGAAAGTTTGGCTTGTTCTTTGTCAATCTTACCCATAACATAGCCGATATGCAATAACACATAATCTCCGATATGGATTTCTTCGCTCATTAAATCCAAACTTGCCTCACGCGTTACACCCAATGTATCTAGCGTCGCAATATTGTTTATAGTATCAATTGCGACGACTTTAGAAGGTATGGCTAGACACATAATTTCTCTCCTTATTTTGTTGTAAAAATGTGCAAAATTTGCGTTGAGATTCTATATCTTTGGAGGAAATTAAAAACAATGGAATCTCTTTTTTGAGCTTTTTTAAATCCTCTTCTACTTGTGCAACTTTAAAATCAAATACTTCTATCAAATCTGCTTTAGAAAGGATTACCGCGTCAGCACATAAGAAAATTGTAGGATATTTTAAAACTTTGTCATCTCCCTCTGGAGTGGAAAGCAAGACGATATTCATATTTGCACCTAAGTCGTAGCTTGCTGGGCAAACAAGATTGCCGACATTTTCTATAAATAAAAAATCCTTGAACTCCCCCTGTGCGCGTAATTTTTCTAAAGATTCCTGCACCATTGCCGCTTCTAAGTGGCACGCATCGCCTGTGGTGATTTGGTGGGCATTGACTCCATAGGCTTGGAGACGCTCGGCATCACGATTGGTCTGCAAATCCCCCTCTATGACGCTAAATTCTAGCAATTTGTTTTTGGCAATATTTTCTAAAAGCGTTGTTTTGCCGCTACCAGGTGAGCTCATAAGGTTGAGGACAAAAAGATTTTCTTTTGCATAGATTTTTCGCAATTCCATTGCGACTTTGTCGTTTTTGGATAGAATCCTTTGTCCTATTTCTACGCTTTTGAGATTCTTTGGCGATTCCATTTTCAAGCCTTTTATTTTTGGTGCATTGTAGCCAAATTTATCCATAACAAAGTTAAATTTCAGAATCTTAAACCATTTTTGACGACAAATGCGTTATATTTGTGAGTTTAATTAAAATTTTTTAAAGAGAATTCAAATGGTAGAAATTTCAAAACAGGCAAATCTTCCCACGCAATTTGGGGATTTTATGATTCAATCTTTTAGAGAAAAAAAGCTTTTTAAAGGCGAATCCTATCTCTTGGAACATTTGGTGCTAAGGACGATAGAGATTCCAGAAAATCCCCTTGTGCGTGTGCATTCGGAATGTTTAACCGGAGATGTGTTTTCAAGTCTTAAATGTGATTGTGGCGGTGAGTTGCAAATGGCTTTGAAAAGAATTGCAAAAGAGCGGGGATTCTTAATCTATTTGCGCCAAGAAGGGCGTGGAATCGGGCTTTTTAATAAAGTCAATGCGTATGCTCTGCAAGATAGTGGCTTAGATACGATTGAAGCTAATCTTGCTTTGGGATTCCAAGAAGACGAGCGTGATTATGAGATAGTAAGATTTATTTTTGATTATTATCGCTTAAGTCAAATCCGCTTGCTGACAAATAATCCAGCCAAGATTTGCGCATTTAAATCTATGATTAAGCTTACGCGAGAGCCGATTATCGTAGAATGCAATGCACATAATGCACATTATTTGGAAGTGAAAAAAACCAAAATGGGGCATTTGCTTTAATAAGGAAAAAGATGAAAGTTAAAATTGATTATGCGCAAGCAAGGGAGATTTTGGAATCCCAAACGATTGGAGCTTTGGGCGTGGAACGTGTTTTTTTGTATGAGGCTTTAGGGCGAATTTTGGCACGTGATGTTGTCGCAATACAAGATATGCCGCAATCCGCACGCTCCAATATGGACGGATATGCAATAAATTCTAAATTTTTGCAAGAAAATGCAACGCAAGAATTTAAAATCTTAGGGGAGAATCCAGCAGGGAATGCGCAGGATTCTGTTCTGCCTCTCCACCAACCCTTTGCGATTAAGACTTTTACGGGAGCGGAAATTCCACAAAATGCTGATATTTTAGCACCTATAGAGCAGGTAAAGGTAGAATCCGAAACTTTGCGTCTTTTGGAGATACCAAAAGTTGGACAATACATTTGTCAAAAAGGAGCAAATTATCGCAAAGGTGAGAAGCTAATCTCCAAAGGAGTGCGCCTCAATGCAAATCATATTGGGCTTTTGGCAAGCCTAAATTGTGTTTTTATAGAGGTATTTACACGCGCGAAAGTCGGGATTTTGGTTAGTGGAAATGAGTTGTTGGAGCTAGGGGAAAGTGCTAAAAATGGAGCAAATATTTACAATACTAATGGACATTTACTTGTTGCAAAAGTGCTAGAAAATGGTGGAATCCCAAAGCTTTATCCGATTTTAAAAGATACAAAAGAGCAGGTGGAGGAATGCGTGAATCTAGCACTTAGTGAGTGTGATTTAATCCTAAGCAGCGGGGGAGCAAGTGTGGGAGATTATGATTTTATTGCAGCAATTTGCAAGGAAAGAGAGAATGAAATGGTGTTTAAAGGTGTCAAAATCAAGCCCGGACAACATATTTCTTACGCACATTTTGGAGGCAAGCAGTTTTTTGGCTTGCCCGGCTTCCCAAACTCTACTTTAGTAACCTTTGAACTTTTTGCCAAAGAGATTCTTTGGCGTCTTAATGGGGGGTATTTTGTGCCTATTACTTTGGAGATTTTATTGCAGGAAAATGTTAGTAAAACCGATTCTCGCTTAGAATTTCGCGTGTGTAATGTGCGAAATGTTGGGGGCAAATGGAAAATAGATTTTGAGGGAAAAAAGGATTTTCAAAGCGCGATTTTAAATAACTTTTGTCCGCTAGATTCCGCATATAATGGGTTGTGCGTCTTAGATAGCGCAAAAAGTGTAGGAGAGATGGTGCGAGTGATTTTGCTTATATAACAATACTGCGTCATCACACTCTTTGCTTGCGTCTTTGTATTTTATTTTTCGTTATTATGAGTGTAGCGAAGCAATCCATAATCTTGCAAAATTTAAATCTTAATATGGATTGTCACAAATTTTTTTAAATTTTCTCTCAAGGAAAAAAAGCCAATAAAACCTTGCAAGGAAGTAGTAGTAGAATCGCAAGCCATCAAGGGCTCAATTTACCGCAACCCTTAGCAGATTCTAGGCAGTAATTCTCCGCTTGGATAGTCTAAATATCTCCTTGCATTAAAGGGGGTTTTTAGCACAACTTTTGTCGCGTTTTCTGAAGTGGTGTAGCCGATGATTGCGGCATTTGGTGCGCCTTGTGAATGTAGAATCTCCAAAGCCTTTGTCGCGTCCTCTTTGGCAACACATAGCATGCACATTCCCTCATTTGCTAGATTGTAGGCTTCAAAGCCTAGCAATTCACAGATTCCGCGCACTTGTGAGAGGATTGGCAAATGCTCCTCCTCAATCTCTATGCCGATTTTTGAAGCATTTGCCCATTCGTTTAGCACGCTTGCGATTCCGCCTCTTGTCGCATCGCGCAGGGCATATAGCTTAAGCTTAGCCTGAAATAGCGGTTCTAAAATAGGATAAAGCAAGGAGCAATCACTCTGTAAATCACTTTGTAGCCCGATTCCCTCACGATTGGAGTAAATCACTGCTCCGTGCGTGCCGATGTTGCCACTGACTAGAATCGCGCAATCTTGCGGAATCCCAAATGCACTTAAATTTAAATGGGGGTATAGAAACTCTCCTAGTGCGGTTGTGGTGATAAAAAGTTTATCCAAAGTGCCTTTGGGAAGCACTTTTGTATCCGCAGAGAGAAGCTTCGCACCACTTTGTTTTAGGGTGTTTGCAAAAGATTCTACAATGCGTTTCAAATCCGCAATCAAGAATCCCTCTTCAATCATAAAACTTGCGCTCAAATAACGCGCCTTTGCGCCCATCATCGCGACATCATTGCAGCTTCCACATACGCAGAGTTTGCCAATATCTCCACCATTAAAAAACAAGGGCGAGACGACATAGCCATCGGTACTAAGGGCGAATTTTTCTGTATTTTGGCTTAAACTTCCAAGCCCTGCGTCTTCACCTCCACCCATTACACAGCCTTCTAACAAGGGATAAAAAAGCTCTGTAATAAGATTTTGTGATTCTACGCCACCGCTTCCGTGACTTAGCAAAATAGAATCTGAAATTTGTAAATATCGCATAAAAATCCTTTGCCTAGTTTTAGGTGTAGCGATAAGCCGAGTTCTGTTTATGTGGCTATTTATCTGGATTTTGCCTTGCAGCAAAATTCTAGCAAAAGGTTTAGAGATTTGGGATACTAACCATACCTTTTTTGCTGCGGATTGGGCTTGCAAAGTCAAAGTGTATTACTACACTTTCGGTAGGCTCTTACCCCACCTTTTCACCCTTGCCACGATTGTGGCGGTTTGTTTTCTGTTGCGCTTTCCCTTAGATTACTCTAGCCATTCTTTAAATGGAATCCTATCCCAATGCAGCTCGGACTTTCCTCTCTTTTTGGAGCAACCACTTGCTACACCTAGCCGTGATTGTAGCAGAAATGGCATAAAAAGAGTTTTAACTGCAAATCCTAAGCTAGGTTTGTTGTCCTTGCGAAGCCCTTTTAGGGTTGTGGCAATCTATGCGACAAAGAAACAAGCTTTTTTATTGGGATAAACAAAGGATTTTTGGAATCTAAGAAAAAGTTTCTAGGCTCTCGCAAGAGTTTTCTTAATTTTCTATAACTCTTAAAGTCCTCCAGCCACGATAAGAAAGCCAAAAACAACCCGCTTTTAGATTTCTTTTGCAAGAACGAATTCTTGTCTTGATTGATTTCATAGGCAAAGGGCAAATAACACAAGGAATCCAAAGTGTAATTTTGCCTCTCAAACCGCTTGCCCTGCAAGAATTTCTGCCCTCCAAGATTCATTTGATAAAAATAAAATTCGGTTGTCCTCCTAAAGAGATTTCCATCTTGACGTTTCAAAAGCACAGATTCTCCCAAAAGATAGGAATAAAAATCCTCCCGCAAATAGCGGATAAACGCAAGCATTTTTGCCTCATTCACTTCAAAGCCATTTTGCAAAACGCTATCAATCCGCGCCTTTAGTTCCTCTTTGGATTGTGCTTGTAGATTCAAACCATCAAAAGCATAGAAAGCTCTAGCACAAACAATCGCGGGCTTTTTGGCAATCATCGCATACATTCCCACGCCAGAGTTTAGCAAAACGCACATTTCGCTTAAATCAATAAGCGAGAGAAAATTGCAATTATCGGGCGCAAAAATTAAGTTTTTATAAAGCTTCTTGTCTAAATCACCTCCCAAAGGGTGCTTTTTGCAAACAAACACAACATTTTCTTTGAAATATTCCCCCGCAAGCTCGTTTAGGGTTTCTAAAAATTCCTCATAGCTAAAATAGGGAGAAAAATGCAGAATCGCTGTGTCGCATTCCACTTGCAAGGGGACGAAAATCACTCTTTTGTGCCGAATTCCAAGCGTTCTTTTAAGCTCATCTTGTGCGATAATGTCATTTTTATCTTCCAAAAATACATTAGATTCCAAAAGTCCCTTAATGTATTGCAAGGTGGAATCCTTTTGCGCAGAAGTGATTTCGTGATTCCAAAGATTCTCATCGTAATTGTTAGAATCGCACAAAAATCCGCTATCATCAAAAAACCAAGCATCAGGAAACGCTCCTCGCTCAAAAACATAAAAAGGGATTTGATTTTCTCGCATAAACTGATAGATTTGTGCGATTTGTTCCCTTGCGTAAGGATTCAAGCATAAAAAGCGCGTGATTGCGTGCTTTTGCTTAAAGTCTAAGAATCTCTGCGCGTTAAACTCCTCCTCATCAAAAAACATTCGCTCCTCTGCGGCAATTGGTTCTCCCAAAAACACGCAGGGCTTTTGCAAAATTCTGTAATTATTGGATTTCTCGCTATACAAAATACAGACTTTTTCTCTCGCCTTTGCGCAGATGAGCGGGTCTAAACTACTTTTTCGGTTTAGATTGCTCAAAAAAAGCTTTTTATTTTTATTGATTGCATTTGCGCTTAGATAACCATTTTGATTGGGGCGTTCGTGGTAGAGATGAACAAGAGAGATTCCATAAAACATTGCCTCTAAGCCTACCAAAGCATACCAAGCGCGGAATCCTCTGAAGTCCTTTAGATTCCAATTTCGCGCAAAATATTTCAACTCTTTGGGCATCTCAAAAGTTGCACAATGCCTTAAAAGCCGAGAGAAAAAGTCAAAATCCTCATAGCCAAATCCGACAAAATCCCCATATCCTCCAAGTTCCAAAAAAGTATAGGTGTTTAGCACGATAGAGCTTGAAGTGGGCGTGAGGAAGTCAAGAGTTGTTAGAATACCTTTCGCCCAAGACGCTTGCCGTGCTAGAGGAATTGCTCATACAGAATAAGAAAAAGATTCAAGAACTAAACGAGATGATGCAGAGATTGTAGAATCTTGTTTGGGTGGTGAATCGCGGGTGGGATTCTTACATTTGGATTGCTTCGGGCAAGCCCTAGCAATGACGGAGGATAGATTGCTTCGCCTCGCAAGGACGAAGTAAAAGTGGATTGGCAAGGGTTCATAGAGAAGCAGTGTAAAATAAATTTAAGGAGAGGGAATGCAAAAATACAAATTCGGAATTCTTTTGGCGGCAACAAAAGATAGTGCCTTTACGATTGGGACGCTTTTATTAAATATTTTGCACAAAATGCCAAACCAAATTGATGTCTTTTATATCGTGCAAGATGGGTTTTGCGATTTGGATAAGAGGATTATGCAAGAGATTGTAGAATCTCGCGGGGGGGGGGGGTAAAACTCGTGTTTGTTGATTTTACTTTTGAGGATTTTAGTGCAGAGGTTAAGAAATACAATCCTAACTTCTATATAGACAAGACAAATCCTATTCTAAGCCGCTATACGCATATGAGTTATGCGAGGTTTGAGGCTTTGAAGTTTCTTTGTGAGTGTGAAAAAATCGTATATTTGGATTTTGATATGCTACTTTTGCGTGGTATTGAGGAGTTAGCGCAAGGGGATTTTGATGTGGCTTGTTTTAGAGGAAGTGCGAGCTTGTCGCAAGGAATGGGTGCATTATGTCCCCCGCAATTTAAAGAAGTAAAAAACTATTCTACCGGGATTATTGTCTTTGGTTCTATGGCACTTGTAGAAATGTATGCGTTTGTGTATCGCTTCATTGCAGAGCATTGTGAGGATTATTTCACACAGGCAAAGCTCGGAGACCAAGCACTCTTTAGCCTTTATTTGCTGACAAATCCGCTAAAGATTTACGAGTTAGGGGACAAATATTATGGAAATGTGAGCTGGGTAAAAAGCAAAGAATCCTCTATTATTCACGCGTGGGGACAACATAATCGCTTTTGGAATAATAAGCTTTGTGCGTTAGCTTGGGGGCAATGGTGGGTTTATTATCATTGCTGGTTAGAGCTTGGTGGGAGCGCATATAATGGAGGTTGGAAAGCAAAGTTAGAAGTGCCATTAAGTGGTGGTGAGGTGTGGCAGTATTTTGAGAGGATTGCTTGGGCAAAGCAAATAATGGAGATTCCTATGGAATCTTATGAATTGATTGTGCAAGTAGATTTTAAAAACAAATTAAAATTTACTTTTGCTGGGATTGATAAAAGTATTTTTTTACAAGTCTATTCTAAGAGCATTTATACTTTTGTTTTGGAGTTTTGCCACAAAGAGAATGTGATAACAAGCAAAACAATCAATAGAAAGGATTTAAATAGTTTTTTGCCACAATTCATTGAGAGTCAAATGCGCAATATTGGATTTGTGAGAAATTCAAATAAGGAGGAGAAATGGGTTAATTTTAAGTTTTTAAGAAATGTGTTTTGCAAAATTAAATGCAAAAACTAAAACAATTTTGTTTGATAGGATAGGTTGCGGATTTGCCATAGGCGATGAAGCTGTAATGATATAAATATAAGGAGAAACAATGACACCTTTTGATGGAAACGAGAAAGTTATTTATGAAAAAGATAGCTTTAAAATGGTAAAACAGAAAAGGAAGAATGATGATCTTTAAATATCAGGATTTGCAAGAAGTTTCAAATATATTACGATTCCATAAAGAGCCTAATGTGTGGGAAGTAGAGTTTGAGTCTTGTGTTGATTTGGAATATTTGAAAATTTATTTAGAGCCAAAGGAAATTTGGGTGAATCCTTGCAGGGTTGTTTTGGAATTTTTCATAGAGGGGGTTAAGGCTTTTGAAAAAGTTTGTGAGGTTTATAATAAGGAATTTTTAGATTTTGAAAATAGGTAAAAAAATAAAAACAATTAAAATTTATATGCAAAATTATGAATATTTTTCTATTTGTAAATTGCAAGCTTATACTAGAAAATATAAAGGCTTACTTGTCAGTATCACAGATGATGGGATTGGCGTTAGAATAATGAATATGCTAGTGAGTATGTATCTTGCAAATTTAAGTGGATATAAGTTTGGATTTGTGTGGAGAAGTGATATAAACGCTTGTGGGACAGATGATTTGAGAAACAATCTGGGTAAAAGTTATCATTATGATATTTTGTTGCCACAAATTGAGAGTGAGGAATATCTTTTTGATTCCAAATTCATTTCACAGCATTCTTATACAAAGCAAATTAAAAGAGAAAGCAAACATTTAGCAAGGAATATCCCGCTTTCTAAGTTAAAAGATAGTTTGCCATTTGAGGGGAGCTTTGGGTGGAGTTATCAAGATAGTGGAATGCATATTTTGGGTGTAGATAAAAGTTATTTGCAGGAATTGCCTAAACTCTATTCACAGATTCCATTTAGCTCACATATTGTGGAGATTATGGAAATGGCAAAAATTGCGGCGCAAGCTTTGCAGGATTTTGTTGCTTTGCATTGGCGGGGAGGAGATGCGCTCTATAGTTATTTTATTAGAAGTCGCGGGAATCATTACAAAAAAGTAATGCCTATTGAAATTGCTTTTTTTATCATAAAAACCTATTTACCTAAAGGCAATCTTATTGTGTTTTCAGATGATATTGCTTCTATGCAAAGTCTGCTAGAATACGCAAAGGAGATTCCGACAAATTTTAAGCTTTGTAGTATTGTTGAGTTCTTGCCTGAAAACTTAAATGATGTAGATAGAATCTTTTTTGAGATTACCTTTATGTCCAAAGCTAAAGAGATATTTTCTGCTGGTAGTCATTTTTCTTACTTGGCTAGTGTGATAGGAAAAGGCAGGGAGCAAAACTTCACTTATAAATTTTTTGATGAAAAAATGCAAGTTGAGATTATTTTGCAATATTTAGAAAAAATCAAAATCCACCCCATAGCACAAGCTTTTTCTTATTTGCACCTTTATATATTGAAAAGAGGGGAGAGAGACTTTAAGTTTTTGGGGGATATGGCTTATAGGGCAATGAATTTAGACGAGAAAAACCCACTTTATAAAATAGCTTTTTTGGATTCTTTAATAAAGCAAGAAAGATTTAAAGAGGCAGATGAATTGTTGGCAAACATAGAGAAAAAGGGTGAGTTTTATAAAGTCTTTTGTGAGTGTGTTTTATCAAGATTTCAAGATATAGCGCAAGATATTTTTAAGAATGCTTATAGGGATTCAAACATTATGAAAATGGCGGACGCAATAGTGCAACCTTGTGGGAGAAATTTGGAAAAAGGAGCGGTGGAGAGAGTAAGAGGGCAATTAAGCTATAAACTAGGAGAGGCTTATTTACAAAGCAATCTTTTTAATATGCCTTTTAGACTTTTAACTATAAAAAAAGAACACAAAATCCTTAAGAAACTACAAAAGAAAATGATAGAAAGAGGAGAGATGAATCCTCCAAAGCCATTGCATAGTTTTGCGGATTATTTTGAGGCTTTGCAAATGCAAAATGAGAAAGAGTTTAGAATCGGGCAACTCATCATTGAAGCGGATAAAAGTTTTTTAAAATTTGGTTTTCTCACTCTTTATTTTAAATGCAAGGGTTTTTAAATTTACGAATCTAAAAACTCCTTTAAAAACCCTTGGTGTAACACCGGAGTAAATTCTAAAACTTGATGGGTTGCAACAGAATTTAACGCATAGGGGTCGTTTTTGAAAAACTCCTCTGCTGCTTCTTTGGAATCAAATGTGCCAACCACGATTCCGCCTACTTTTGGATTTTGTGGTCCGCTTGCTAAGAGGTTTTTGCTCTTATAGCCTTTTTGTAAAAAGGCGCGGTGAGCGGGTAAAATCGTTTCAATTTCACTCATTGACTTAGTATAGGTGATTAAAATAACAAATAAATTTTTCATTTTGCTTCCTTACATTCCTTTTTTGACGTCTTCTAGTCGTTGCGCATCGGAAATATTTTGCGCAAGATTATCCCAACGCAGTTTCGCACCTCCTAAAATATGAAAATGCAAGTAAGGCACTTCTTGTCCCCCATCTACGCCTACATTGCTAATGATACGATAGCCGCTTTTGTCTAGGTCTAAAGTGCGTGCAACTTCTTGGATAAAGCTCGTAAAGCCTACCATTTCATTGGGATTGAGTTCCTGAAAATCTTTTGCGAATTTTTTTGGAATCACGAGCACATGCACAGGTGCTTTGGGAGCAATGTCGTGAAATGCTAAAAAATCGTTATTTTCTAAGACTTTGTTGCAAGGGATTTCACCTTTGATGATTTTTTCAAATACGCTCATTTTAAAACCTTTGAAATAAATTTTTGAAATTTTACCTTATTTTATCTATGGATTTTAAGAAAAGTAAATAAAAATTTACAATACAATCTCAAAATTATTTTATCAAAAAAGATTGGGAATGAGATGACAGAAATATTTTCTAAGATTAATCAAGCGCAAACAACCGCAGAACTAGAGGAAATCCGTGTTTTGGTAATGGGTAAAAAGGGAAGTTTAACTGCGCGATTTGCTACACTGAAGTCTTGCAAGGAATCTGAAAAAAAGGCATTGGCTAAAGAATTGAATTCAATCAAAATAGAGTTTGAAAAGGCTTTAGCAGACAAAAAAGAACAACTTACATTAAAAGAGCTTGAAGCAAAACTCAATGCAGAAAAAATTGATGTTTCGCTCTTTTCCCCAAGCTCTCAAAAAGGCGCAAATCACCCCGTTATGCTAATGTTAGATAGAATCGTGGAATATTTTGTGGGAATGAATTTTTCGCTAAATGTTGGACCTTTGGTAGAGGACGATTTTCATAATTTTGAGGCTCTTAATTTGCCCAAATATCACCCTGCGCGCAATATGCAAGATACTTTTTATTTCAAAGATGGCAAGTTGCTTCGCACGCACACATCGCCCGTGCAGGTGCGAACGATGGAATCCCAAAAGCCACCGATTCGTATGATTTGTCCCGGAAGTGTTTTTAGGTGCGATTATGATTTGACGCATACACCGATGTTTCATCAAGTAGAGGGTTTGGTTGTAGAGGAGGGGAGAGATTCGGTGAGCTTTGCGAATCTCAAATTTGTTTTGGAAGATTTTTTGAAATATATGTTTGGAGATGTGAAAGTGCGATTCCGTTCAAGTTTCTTTCCTTTTACAGAGCCAAGTGCGGAAGTGGATATGAGTTGCATTTTTTGCAAGGGTTCGGGGTGTCGTGTATGTTCCCATACAGGTTGGTTAGAAGTGTTGGGTTGTGGGGTAGTAGATAATAATGTTTTTAAGGCAGTAGGTTATGAAAATGTCAGTGGATATGCCTTTGGTTTAGGTGTGGAAAGGTTTGCAATGCTGATGTTTGGAGTGCCAGATTTAAGAGCGTTTTTTGAAAGTGATTTAAGAATTTTGGAGCAGTTTAAATGATTTTTACACGCAGTATTTTAAGTCAAGTTTTACCAATAGAAGAAATTCCAGGCGAGGAGATTTGCAAAGTCTTAAACAAAATAGGGTTAGAAGTAGAATCGTTTCAAAAAAATATTGCACCAAAAAAGGTTGTTGTTGGTAAAATTCTTGAATGTCAAAAACACCCAGACGCGACAAAACTCAATGTTTGTCAAGTTGCGATTGGAGGAGAAGAGGGGGCGTATGAGACGCGTCAAATCGTTTGTGGCGCACCCAATGCAAGAGCAGATATTTATGTAGCAGTCGCGTTAGAGGGAGCAGAATTACCACAAGTCAAGATTCAAAAAGCTATTCTTAGAGGGGTAGAAAGTTGCGGTATGTTATGTTCTACGACAGAACTTGGATTCCCAAAAGTAAATGACGGAATCGTAGAGCTAGACACAAGTATTGGAGAATTGATTATTGGTAAGGAATTAAGAGAATATCCTTATTTCAATGAAGAAGTTTATGAGATTTCTATCACGCCTAATCGTGGCGATTGTATGAGTTTGCTCGGTATTGCTAGAGACTTGAGTGCAGCATTTAAACTTGAGTGCAAAGCCTTGTGTCCTATGCCAAAAATATCAGAGAATGTTCCCGGAATCGGACGCGTGTTGCAAGTGATTGCAAGCGATAAACATAGAACCTCTTTACTTTTTAAAGTGATTGAGGCAAAACCTTTTTTACTTCCTTTGGGAGCAGTTTTGTTCTTGGCTTATAATGACGTATTAACAGAGGATTGGTTAGGCAATGCTTTGCGCTTTAGTATGCTTTTTAGCGGTGTGCTTTTGAATGCTTATCCGCAAGATTTGCGCCAACTGACGAGTAAAAACGGCAAAGTAGTGTTGAATCTCAAGCAAGACGAACAAGGTTTTGAAAGCATTTATCAAGAGGATAGAAAACTTTCTGTCATTGGGATTAATGGATATACAGAAAACCTTTCGCGTAAAGTTAATCTAAATGAGGAGGGACGAGAATTTATTATCTTAGAGGCAAGTTATATTCCTCCAGAGGTGATTGCGCAAAAAGCAATGGAATCCAAACCAAAAGTAGATGAGAGGATTTTTACTTTTTCTTCACGCGGAAGTAATACGGATTTGAATCTTGGTTTGTCGGTGCTTTCCAATTTATTATTGAATGGCGACGCTGTGCTTTATAATGATACACAAGAGGTTTTGGAAGTCCAATCTAAAACGCCTATTACGGTAGAGATTCCATTGTTGTCGCGTGTCATTGGCGTGGAATTAGATAAATTACAAGTTGTAAATATTTTAAGAGCCTTAGAGTTTAAGGTGGAAATTTCAAGTAATGAGAATTTGATTGTTGCAACCCCACCAGTTTTTCGTCACGATGTTGTAGGATTCCAAGATATTGCAGAGGAGATTATTCGTTTCTATGGGATTGATAATATCCCAAGCCAGCCTCTAAGTTTCATTCAACAAGAGCAGACAAACGACGCTTTGAGGTTTTATCGTTTCCGACGCAATCTTTCTAAAAAGGCGGTGAGTGTAGGGTTTAACGAAGTGGTGCATTTTGTATTTGAAAATAAAGAAAAATTGCAAGCTTATGGTTTTTCTGTGTTGGAAAATCAATTAGAGTTAATAAACCCTATCACGCAGGATTTAAATACATTGCGTAGCACTCTATTGCTAGGGCTTTTGCGTGCAGCAGAACAGAATCGTAACAATGGGTTTGGAGCAATCAGTTTAAGCGAAGTGGGCGTGGTATATGATAAATGGCGCAATCAGAGCGATAAAATGGCATTTTTACAAAGCGGATTTTTAAGCGAAGAACGTTATCCAAACGCAAAGGGCATTAAGGGCGATTATTTTGAGTTTTGTGATAGAATCGCACGCGTGATTGGAGAGTTTAGTTTGGAATCGTTTAAGAGTGAGATAGGTTTATTCCATTCGGGACAATGCGCAAGGATTCTGCAAAATGGTAAGGAGATTGGAATTCTAGCGACCTTGCACCCTCAAGTTGCCTTAGATTTAGGATTGGATTCTACTTATTTGTGCGAAATTTCTTTAGAATCCTTAAAAGATACTTTGCCACAAGTCAAAATGTATTCTAAATTCCAAAAAACACAACGCGATTTAAGTGTGGTATTGGACAAAGAGGTTCCATATTTTAAGCTAAGAATGGCGATTGATAAGCTTAAGATTCCTCATCTTGTTGGATTTTATCCTTTGGATATTTACCAAGATGACAAGCTAGGAGACAAATTGAGTTTAACGATTCGTTTTGAATTGCAATCAGAGATGAAAACCTTAGAGGAAAAAGACATTACCGAAGCGATTTATCAAATCTTAGAAATGCTTAAGACAGAATTCAATGTGGAGTTGCGATGAAATTAGAAGTTTATCCAGCAAGAGAATTTACGCTGCAAACCGATAAAATTGCAGGGGATAAATCTATTTCACATCGTTGTGCTATGTTTGCGCTTTTGAGTGATAAGCCGAGTTTTGTGCGCAATTATTTGGAGGGCGAAGACACATTAGATACTTTAGAAATTGCGAAAAAGTTAGGCTTGAAAGTTCAAAAAGAGCGGGGAGGAATCCGCTTGATTCCACCTGCAAAGATTGTGGAGCCAGATACGATTCTGTATTGTGGCAATGCAGGTACAGCGATTCGGCTTTATTTAGGGCTTCTTTGCGCACAAAAAGGAATCTTTGTTTTAAGTGGAGATGAATATTTAAATAAGCGTCCAATGAAGCGCGTAACCGAGCCTTTACGAAGTATAGGAGCTCAAATTATTGGAAGGGAGAATGGAAATTTTGCTCCTTTGGTTGTGGTGGGTAATGAAAAATTAAAAAGCTTTGATTATACAAGTAAGATCCCAAGCGCGCAAGTCAAATCCGCCATGATTTTAGGCGCGCTTTTTGCTCAAGGAGATTGTGTTTATCGCGAGCCAGAACTTAGCCGCGACCATAGCGAGAAAATTTTGCAAGGAATGGGAGCGTCCATAGAATCTAACAGCTTAGAAAATGGAGTGATAGAAATAAAGATTCAGCCATTAACTCACAAGTTGAATCCCTTGGAAATAGAGATTCCAGCAGACCCTTCAAGTGCATTTTTTTTCGCACTTGGGATTGCGATCACTCCCAAAGCACGCGGAATCTTACGCAATGTTTTGTTAAATAAGACGCGCATTGAAGCTTTTAAGATTTTGGAACAAATGGGGGTAGAGATTCAATATACTTTAACTTCCAAAACCTATGAAAGCATTGGGGATATTGAAGTGATTGCGCCGAGTGCATTAAAGGCGGTGGAATTGAGTCAAAAGATTGCTTGGTTGATTGATGAGATTCCAGCAATCGCTATTGCGATGGCGTGCGCACAAGGTGTCAGTCGTGTAAGAAATGCGAAAGAATTAAGAGTAAAAGAAACAGATAGAATCTCAGCGGTGGTAGAGAATCTTAAGGCTTGTGGGATCGATGCAAGAGAGTTAGAAGATGGATTTGAAATTGTTGGTGGAACATTGCAAAAGGCGTGTGTGAAAAGCTTTGGAGACCATAGAATCGCAATGAGCTTTGCAATTGCAGGACTTGCCTGTGGAATGGAGATTGAAAATGCAGAATATATTAATGTTTCTTTTCCTAATTTCTTAGAGATTTTAGAATCTATCACAACGATTAAAAGATATTAAATGCGTGTCAAATTAGCTAAAAATTACGGATTTTGCTTTGGCGTGCGGCGTGCAATTAAACTTGCAGAAAGTAAGTCAAATGGTATTACGCTTGGTCCATTGATTCACAATGCAAAGGAGATTAATCGTCTCAAAGAAGATTTTAATGTTGTTGTGAATGAAAATATTGAGGAGATTCCACAAAATGCTGAAGTAATTATCCGCACACACGGAATCCCAAAGCAAGATTTGCAAAGATTAAAAGAAAAAACTTCCAAAATCACGGACGCGACTTGCCCTTTTGTAACTAAGCCACAAGCAATTTGTGAGAAAATGAGTGCGCAGGGTTATCAGATTGTTATTTTTGGTGATATAAAACACCCTGAAGTAAAAGGCGTAATGAGTTATTGTGAAAATAATCCTTTGGTGGTGGAAAATTTAGAAGCGTTAAAAGCACTAAAACTTACGGAAAAAGTAGCACTTATTTCACAAACGACAAAAAATATTGAATTATTTTTGGAAATCGCTAATTATTTGATTCGGAATTGTTCGGAATGCAGAGTGTTTAATACAATTTGTAATGCAACATTTGACAATCAAGATTCTGCGCGTAATCTCGCAAAAGAGGTAGATGTAATGGTGATTGTTGGGGGAAAAAATTCGTCTAACACGAAGCAGCTTTATAATATTTCCAAAGAGCATTGCCAAGATTGTTATTTGATTGAGGATTTTTCGGAATTAAATGCACAATGGTTTAAGGATAAAAAATTGTGTGGTGTGAGCGCGGGAGCTTCTACACCAAATTGGATTATTGATAAAGTTGTAAAAACAATTGAAAATTATTAATTTTATACTTTTAAAAGGCAAATTTTAATAAAATTGAAAGATTTTATTTTTTAAAAAGGGCGCAGATGGCTGTTGGAATTAACACACACGAGTTGGAAAAGATAGTGATTGACGAAAATGAAGATTTTGCTTCAATGTTTGAACAATTTGAAAAAAAAGAGAGTGAAAGCGTTTCACAAGGTGAGATTGTAGCAATCAAAGATAATCAAGTGATTATTGCGGTTTGCGGAGAGAAGAAAGAGGGAGTCATTTCAATAGACGAAATTAAAGATGCAAAGGGTGAGCTACTCTTCAAAGAGGGAGATTTTTTGCCGATTGTGATTGTAGGCAAACGCAATGAACAGCCTATTGTCTCCCATAAAAAAGCAATTCGCAGAGAAAAAATGCGTCAATACATTAAAGACTTAGGTGAAGACTATAAGGATAAAGTGGTAGAAGGTGTTGTAATCAAGAGAAATAAGGGTGGATACGTTGTAGAGAATAATGGGATTGAGTTTTTTATGCCTAAATTTGCAGCTGCTTTTAAAGAGGGCAGTAAGATTGAGGGCAAAAAGATTAAAGCTTGTATTATTAATATAAAACCCGAAGAAGATAGTATTGTAATTTCACGCAAACGTTTGTTTGAGATTGAAAACACTGTTAAGAAAGATGTAATTGATAATCTTTTGAAACAAGATGGGATTTTGCAGGGCAAAGTTAAGAAGATTACAAGTTTTGGAATGTTTGTAGATATTGATGGCGTAGAGGGTTTGGTGCATTATACAGAAATTAGCTACAAAGGTCCTGTGAATCCTTCAAAACTCTATAAAGAGGAAGATATTGTTCCCGTGAAAGTTTTAAGCTACGACAAGGATAAAAGACGTTTAGCTTTGTCTATCAAGGCAACGACAGACGACCCTTGGAAAGAGATTGAGAATGAATTAGAAGTGGGCGATGCGATTAAAGTAACGGTAAGCAATATTGAACCCTATGGTGTTTTTGTGGATTTAGGCAATGATATTGAGGGATTCTTGCATATTTCTGAAATTTCCTGGAATAAAAACATTCAAAATCCTGAAGAATTTTTAAAAGCGGGACAAGAAATTGATGTAGAAGTGATTGAAATTGATACAAAAGATAGACGCTTAAGAGTTTCTTTGAAAAAACTTTTGGACAAGCCTTTTGAGCAATTTGCTAAGAAGCATAAAGAGGGGGAAATCCTTAAAGGAGTTGTCGCAACTTTAACAGATTTTGGAGCATTTATTAAGTTGGATAGTATTGATGGTTTATTGCACAATGAGGACGCTTATTGGAATAAAAATGAAAAATGCAAAGATTTAATGAGAGTTGGCGAAACCATTGAAGTAAAAATCGCAAAAATTGATAGAGAAAAAGAACGCATTTCTTTAACGCGCAAAGGCTTAATTGCCTCACCAGTAGAAGAGTTTGCAAAAAAATATTCTATGGATGATGCGGTAGTAGGGTCCGTGAGAGATATTAAGGATTTTGGCGTCTTTATTAAGATTGATGATGAAATGGACGCACTCATTCGCAATGAAGATTTGTTCCCGCTTAAAAAAGAAGAAATCAAAGTGGGCGATAAAATCAATGGTGTAGTTTCTTTGATTGACGCAGAAAATAATAGAATCCGCGTTTCTGTGCGCAGATTAGAGAGACAAAAAGAAAAAGCAAATCTTAAAAATTTTAATAGTAACACAAACGATAAAATGACACTAGGGGATATTATAAAAGACCAAATCCAATAGTCTTAGAATGGAAATAATATGCAAGTAAGAGTTTTGATTGGAATTTTTTCTTTCTTAACTTGTATATTATTGTTTGTTTTGATTCGTAATTACATTGATGCAATGAATGTCTATTCTTTGCCAAAAGTTAATCCTTATGAGCTTGCGCAATTTGATGATAATAAGACGAAACCACTTGAAATGCCAGATTGGCTTGATAGATTATCGGGACAAGATGAACGTGAGTTTATTTATCCAGCTTCAGAGTTGCAGGTTAAATTACTTTTTGCAGATGAGCTTAAACAAAGTTCTAAAGAAATTTTTAGAGTTTCTGTGGGAGTTATTAACGATTATCAATTTTTTTGTATCAATCAAGTCTTAGGAGCATACAATATAGAATATTCTTATTATAAAATTGGTGAGAGTATTTCTCTTGTGGTTGCAACAGAAGATGAAAATTATCTCCGTAGTGTTTTGGAAAAACTAAGACATTACGAAATTAATTATACTTTATCTAAATCTTAAAATGGAGAGTTTTAATGGCAAAATATACGATTGTTGTGTGTGATCATATTCATCAAAGTGGTTTGGATTTGTTGTCAAAAGACATAGAAGTAGAAATGTTGAATTTGGCGAGTTTGCCTAAAGAGGAATTAAAAAAAGAGTTGTATAGAGCAGATGTGGCAATTACTAGGAGTTCAACAGATGTGGATATGAGCTTTTTGGAATCTGCAACAAAATTGCGTGCGGTTGTGCGTGCAGGAGTGGGGGTAGATAATGTAGATATTGAAAATTCTAGCAAAAAAGGTGTAGTAGTAATGAATGTTCCAACTGCAAATACCATTGCTGCAGTAGAGCTGACTTGCGCTCATATTTTAAATACGATTCGTAGGTTTCCTGAAGCCAATGCACAACTAAAAGTGGAGCGTAAATGGAAGCGAGAAGATTGGTATGGAACAGAATTGAAAGATAAAAAACTCGGAATCATTGGTTTTGGGAATATTGGTAGTAGGGTAGGCAAACGTATGAAAGCTTTTGAAATGGAAGTGATTGCTTATGACCCTTATATTAATCCAACCAAAGCCACAGATTTGGGTATTGGATACACAAGAAACTTTGATGAGATTCTAAGCTGTGATATTATCACGATTCATACGCCAAAAAACAAAGAAACCATTAATATTATTAATAAAGAGCAAATTACCAAAATGAAAGATGGTGTGATTTTGATTAACTGCGCACGTGGAGGTTTGTATAACGAAGAAGCACTTTATGAGGCATTAGAATCGGGCAAAATTAGGTTTGCAGGGATTGATGTTTTTGCCAAAGAACCGGGGAATTCAAATAAATTATTAGATTTAAAAAATATTTATGTAACGCCGCATATTGGTGCAAATACTTTAGAATCTCAAGAAAAAATTGCTATCCAAGCAGCGGAAGCTGCTCTTGAGGCTGCACGCGGTTCAAGTTTCCCCAATGCACTGAATTTGCCCATCAAAGAAAATGAATTACCAAGCTTTATGAAAGCCTATTTAGAGCTTGTGCAAAAAATGGCATTTTTTGCGATTCAAATCAATAAAGATGAAGTGCGTTCCATTACTTTAGAAGCGGAGGGAGAGATTAGAGATTATCTTGCTTCGCTTTCCACCTTTGCATTAGTTGGAATCCTTAATGCAACGATTGGCGATAAAGTCAATTATGTCAATGCACCTTATGTTGCTAAAGAAAGAGGCATTGAAGTGAAACTAGAAGGAAAAGAATCGCAAAGTGCCTATAAAAATCAAATTAAGCTGACTTTACTTACTCAAAATGGTGAATTTAGTGTCAGCGGAGCCGTCTTTAACGAATCTACGCCAAAAATTGTCAATATTAATAATTTTGCATTAGATATTGAACCAAAGGGAAAGATGATTTTATTTAGAAATGATGATACTCCCGGTGTTATTGGATTTGTTGGCACGACTTTGGCAAAACATAATATCAATATTGCCGATTTTCGTTTGGGACGTTACAAAAAAGAAGCATTGGCTTTGATTGTGGTAGATGATGTTGTTTCTCAAGAAGTATTGAATGAGCTTGCGAGCTTAGAAGCATGTATTTCTATCAAATATGCAATCTTGTAATCTTTAGGAATCTTTAAGGATTCCTTCTGCTGCATTCATTTTAGTAAAATACTCTAATAAATCCTGCTTTATAAAAATTAAAGAAAAATGTTACTTTTTTGCTTAAATTTAAGAACTTAATTCTTTCAAAATAAATTATTTAATTATTCTTAAAATAAAATTTGAATAAACTAATCAAGTTAAATTAAATTTTTGGAGGAATGTATGTGGCAACAAATAACTGATCCGCTAGGGAATATATTTTTAAGTGCGGCGGTGGCTTTTATTCCAATTTTATGTTTTTTGTTATGTTTGCTAACTTTTAAACTTAAAGGTTATCAAGCGGGATTTATTACCGTGATTGTTGCAAGTGCAGTGGCTTTTTTTGTCTATGGAATGCCTTTTTCTTTGATTGGTGCGTCCTTTGTGCAAGGTTTTGCGCAAGGAATGTGGCCTATCGCGTGGATTATTATCGCCGCCATTTTTCTCTATAAGCTTTCAGTGAAATCTGGTTCTTTTGAAGTGATTAAACAAAGCGTGATGAGCATTACGCCTGATCATAGAATCCAAGTTATTTTGATTGGTTTTTGCTTTGGTTCTTTTCTTGAAGGTGCGATTGGGTTTGGGGGACCTGTTGCAATTACTGCCGCGCTTTTAGTTGGGCTTGGATTGAAGCCTCTTTATGCCGCAGGACTTTGTTTGATTGCAAATACCGCTCCCGTTGCATTTGGTGCAGTTGGGATTCCAATTATTGCAATGTGCAATCTTGTAGGTGTTGATCAACACGCTGTTTCTGCTATGGTTGGGCGAATGCTTGTCCCGTTAAGTCTCACTGTGCCATTTTTTATCGTTTTTTTGATGGACGGATTCAAAGGAGTAAAAGAGACTTTCCCCGCAATTTTCGTTGCAGCGGTTTCTTTTACTGGAACGCAATTCTTGAGTTCAAACTTTCTAGGTGCAGAGTTGCCTGATATTGTATCTGCTATCGTTTCTTTAGCTTGCACTACTTTATTTTTGAAAGTTTGGAAGCCTAGCAATATCTTTAGATTAGATAATGAGACAAATTTTTCAAATAATACCCAATTAGAGTTGGGTGTTGTCGTGAAAGCTTGGATGCCCTTTATTTTGTTGATTATTTGTATTGTAATTTGGACACAACCTTGGTTTAAGGCATTATTTGCTAAAGGAGCAATTTTTGATTATACGCAAGTAACGATTGCATTTAATAATATTCAAGGTGGAATCTTAGATGAAAATGGCAAAGCAATTTCTCTAAGTTTGCCTATTAATTTTGTGGCACTCCAAGCAGGGACTGCAATTTTATTGGCAGCATTTTTAACCATTTGGACATTAAAAATCAAAGCAAGTGATGTGGGGGAATGCTTTTGGGATACTTTGAAAGAAATGGCGATTCCTTGCATTACAATTGGACTTGTGGTTGCCTTTGCCTTTATTGCTAAAAATTCGGCAATGAGTGCAACACTTGGTTTGGCGTTTGCACAAACCGGCGATGCCTTTGCTTTCTTTAGTCCTGTGATTGGTTGGATTGGCGTTTTCCTAACCGGAAGTGATACGAGTGCAAACCTTCTTTTTGGTCCTCTTCAACAAGTAACAGCCGGAGAATTAGGTGTAGGAGAAGCATTATTTTTAGCAGCAAACTCCGTAGGCGGTGTTGTAGGTAAAATGATTTCTCCTCAATCCATTGCCATTGCTTGCGCGGCAGTAGGTTTAGTCGGCAAAGAATCTGAATTGTTTAAATTCACATTGAAATATTCTATTGGCTTTATTTTGTTGATTGGAATTTGGACATTTATTATCGCATTTTTCTTAAATGGTATCATTCCAGAAATAGTGCCGCTCGTAAAATAAGGTAAAAACAATGAGAAAAGTATATTTTTTTGCAACTTGTTTAGGCACAGCTACAATGCAAGAAGTTGTGCTAAGTGCAATCAAGCTCCTTCGTCGTGAAGGAGTAGAGGTAATCTTTAAAAAGAATCAAACTTGTTGTGCGCAACCTTCTTTTAATTCCGGATATTTTAAGGAAAGCAAAGAGGTTGCACTTTATAATATCCAGCAATTTAAGGAAGATTATCCTATCGTCGTGCCAAGTGGCTCCTGTGCAGGAATGATGAGCCACGATTATTTGGAGCTATTCAAGGGAGATTCTAATTTTGACTTGGTGAAGCGGTTTAGCCAACGCGTGATAGAGCTAAGCCAATATTTAGATGAAGTTTTAAATGTAGATTATCAAGATAAAGGAGAGAATGTCAAGGTAACTTGGCATTCAAATTGTCATGCTTTAAGGATTCAACAAAGTGTGGAAGCAAGTAAAAATCTACTAAAGCGGCTCAAGAATGTAGAACTAATCCCTTTGGAGTTTGAAGAGGAATGTTGTGGATTTGGTGGGACATTTTCTGTCAAGGAGCCTGAAATTTCCAATGCTATGGCAATGCAAAAAATCAAAGACATAGAAGCAACAGGCGCAAAATATGTTGTAAGTGGAGATGGAGGTTGTCTTTTAAATATTCAAGGCACAATGAGCAAGCTAGGAATAAATACTAAAGGTATTCATCTTTATGAATTTTTATTGAAACGATTAGAGGGGGTGAGCTTATGAGTGTAGAACATAGAATCGCACACGAGGAAATAGTACATACGAAGTTAAACGATTCTCAAATGAGAGAAAATTTGAATGTTGCTATGCACACACTACAAAGAAATCGTCTAAAAATCATTGAGGATAAATTTGAAAATTGGCAAGGATTGCGAGACAAAGCAATGCAAGCAAAAAATAATGCCTTGATGAGCTTAGAAGAAAGATTGTTGGAGTTTGAAAAAAATGCTATCAAAAATGGCATACAAGTGCATTGGGCTTCAAGTAGTGAGGACGCTTGCGAAATTATTTATGAATTAATGAAAGAAAAAAATATTCGCAAGATTCTTAAGGGCAAATCTATGGCGAGTGAGGAAATCGGTTTAAACCATTTCTTGGAGAAAAAGGGAATTAGTGCCATTGAAACAGATTTGGGGGAGCTTATTTTGCAACTTAATGGCGAAACTCCCGTGCATATTGTTGTGCCAGCAATTCACCGCAATCGCTATGAAGTAGGTAAGATTTTTGAGGAAAAGTTGGGTGCTAGTTTGGAATCCGAGCCTGAAAAACTCAATGCAATTGCGAGAAAACACTTAAGAGATGAGTTTGAAGGCTTGCAAATGGGTTTAAGCGGTGTAAATTTTGCAATGTCTAAAGAGGGTGCATTTTGGCTGATTGAAAATGAGGGAAATGGGAGAATGTGCACCACAGCTCCAGAAATTCACGTAGCAATTTGTGGGATTGAAAAGGTAATGGAAACCTTTGAAGACGCAGCAACAATGGTGCATTTGCTTACTCCCTCCGCAACAGGACAATTTATACCAACTTATAATAACATCATCACTTCCCCAAGAAAAAATGGCGATTTAGATGGACCAAAAGAAGTGCATATTGTCTTGTTTGATCATCATAGAAGTGATATGCTCTCACATTCCGATTATTATGAGGCATTGCGTTGTATTCGTTGTGGAGCGTGTATGAATTTCTGTCCTGTTTATGATAAGATTGGAGGACATACCTATCAAACGATTTATCCCGGACCTATTGGAGAAGTAATTAGCCCGAATCTTTTCGGGATTGATTTAACAGGAGATATTTTAAGCTTTTGCTCACTTTGTGGAAGATGTAGTGAAGTTTGCCCTGTAAAAATTCCTCTTGCGGATTTGATTAGAAAGTTAAGGGCAAATAAAGTAGGAGAAGGAAAAAACCCTCCTTTGGGTGCAAGTATGTTGAAGCTTAACAAATGTGAATCTTTGAGTATGCAAGGTTTTGCTAAAGTTGCAACCAATGGCACATTGTGGAGATTATCACTTGGCAATGCACATTATTTCAATGGTGCTTTGCATCGTTTTAAAGATTCTTTACCTGTGATTAAAAAATGGAGCGCATTCAAGGAATTGCCACAAATCAAAGGTAATCTTTATCAACAGATTCAAAAGTTGCAAGGGGTGCATTATGACTAATAGGATTGAGAGTATTTCACAAAGAAGCAAAAAACAGATTCTAGAGAGATTAAAGAGAGCTCATAAAGTGCCAGAATTTGAACGCAAGCCTAGTATTGACCCTGTGGTGCATATACAAAGAAGCGGAGAAATGCTAGAGGAAATGAAACGCAAAATGACGGACAATAAATATATTGTAGAGGAATGCGATAGTAATAATTTGGAAAATAAAATCAATGAAATTGTCAAAAGTTATGGCTATCAAAAAATGATTTATTCTGAAAATTTGGGCTTGGATTTAAATAAAATTGAAGCGACACAGAAAATATGCTTCAATCAAGAAATTGAGAATCTAAGGGAAGATGTGTTTCATAGTGATTTTTCTGTCATTCGTGCGAGAGTTGGTGTGAGCTCGCATGGCGTCGCTCTCGTGCATTCTTCCAAAACTCAACCGAGAATGCTCTCTCTAGCACCGACACTTTGTATTATGTTGTTAAAAAAGGAAAATATTGTAGGAAGTTTGGCGGAGGCTTTGAATCTTGTAAAAGCTGAAAACGCAGTTTTGCCTAGCAATATTTTATTTATTGCCGGTCCCTCACGCACTGCTGATATTGAACTCATCACAGTTTTTGGCGTGCATGGCTCACAAAAAGTGCATATTATTTTATATTAAAGTTTGGGATTCTGCTTGTGGAATCCCAAATGTATTTAGCATAAATTAGCCAAGAAATCATTTTTGAAGCGAACATAATTTTGTGCCGATTCTTTGATAAGGGCTATTTCCTCTTCTTTTAATTCTCTAACAAGTTTTGCGGGATTTCCCAAAATAAGTGAGCGTGGAGGAAATTTTTTGCCTTTTGTTACAACACTCCCAGCCCCTACGATGCTATTTTCACTGATACAAACATCGTCCATAACGCACGAGTGCATACCGATTAGACAGCAAGATTCAATCTTGCAAGCGTGAATAATGCAATTATGCCCAATCGTAACATCATCTCCAATGATGACAGGGAAGCCCGCGTCTATTCTTTCGCCTTTATCATCAAAGAGTCTGTGCCAAATGTGCAAAGTAGTCAAGTCTTGAATATTTGTGCGTTTGCCAATTTTGATAAAGTTTTCATCTCCTCTTAACACGCAATTAAACCATATACTAGAATCTTCCCCGATTTCTACCTCACCGATAATCTTAGCTCCTTCTGCAATGAATACATTGGGGGAGATTTTTGGACTTTTTCCTTTAAAATTTAATAACATTTTCTCTCCTTTGTTAGTTTTAATAGAGTTTTGTTTTCTGACTTACTTCATCAAGCAAATAAATAATGTGTTGCCAAGCTAAGTTTGTTGTCTCACTCAAGCCTATCTCGCAGGTGCTAGAGCTAGCATAGAATCGCTTGATATTTTTTTGCAAAAAATAATCTTTCAAACTCTCTAGCGCATTTTGATTGAGCGTGGGATTGATAAAGCCTTTGTTTCCGGCAAAGCCACAGCAATAAGTTGGAGTGTGTTCTGCAACTTCCGCTTGCGTGCAAGCTTGCGCAATATATTTGATAGAATCCGCATAACCCTCCTTTTTGCACGCGCAGACTGCATAGATTCCAATTGGTTCATTTAGCGGAATAATCTTTATATTTGGTAGAATTATTTTTTGCACAAATACACTCATATCCAAAACTTTTAAATGTTTGTATGCATCATATTCCCTTAGTTTTTCTAAAATTTCGCTACTGCAGGCACTATGGTCGCATACAATAGGAATCTCTCCATTTTGCGATTCTATCAATAGATTTTGCAGGAGGTTTTGAATGGGATTGATTTTTGGATTTTTTTGTGTATAATCCTTAAAAGCCTTGCCACAGCACATTTTGGAGAGATTTTTAGGGAAAATTACCTCAATGTTTGCCTTGTTGCAAAGACTAATAAAAACCTCTTGAATTGGGCGTAAGTCTCTTGCTAAATGAGAGGGCGCAAAAATACGATTTAAACAAGAGCTGAAATATAAAACTTTGTTTTGAGAATATATCTTTTTGTTACCAAAAAATGAAAAAGAATTTGTAGTGGGCATATATTTTGGTATATAGGGAGTTTTAAATTTTTTATTCCATTGGAGGCTTAAATTTTTGATTGTATCTCTAGAAAGCACTTTTGTGGCAAATTGCGCTAGATGAACGCCTACTTTTGCTGTATAGACTGCTTTGTCTATGTGTTGCGAGATTTTTGCGGAGAGATTTTGGCTTAATGCACTAGAATGATTATTCTTGTGTGTGGTTGCTATTTTTGCGGTATTAATGCTAAGCGGACACATTGTGGCGCACATAGAGCAAGTTGCGCAAGTCTCCACGACATATTCCTCAAACTTTGCTTCAAGTGCGCAGAGTTGTTCTTGTTCTTGTGAGGTTTTATGTTGAATTTCTTTTAAGCGCGCAATCTCTCTAAGCACCGCGATTCTTTGTCTTGGTGTGAGGGTTAAGTTTTTGCTTGGGCAGACTTTTTCGCAGAACCCGCATTCCATACAGGCATTCAAATAATCCTCTATGGCATTGGCTGGTTTTAGATTTTGAATGTGTATGTTAGGATTTCCGCAAATAATAACATCGGGGTTAAAGAGATTTTTTTCATCAAAAATTTTTTTGATTCTTTGGTTAATAGCATAAGCTTTTTCTCCCCATTCTAGCTCTACAAAGGGTGCCATCATTCTCCCTGTGCCGTGTTCTGCTTTGGTGCTACCTTTAAGGCTTACAACCATTTGCGCTAATGCGTCCATAAAACCTGCAAAATTTGCACATTCTTTTTTATCACTCAAGATAGGCGTGATGATAAAATGCACATTGCCGCTTAAAGCGTGCCCAAAAATAATGCCATCAAAATCATATTGCTTGAAAAGTTTTGTAATGTTTTCAATACCTTGTGCGAAATGAGGAATCTCAAAGCAAATATCTTCCGTGATTACCGTGCTTCCACTTCGTTTAGTCGCGGCTGAAATGGGTAACAAACCTTTACGGACTTTCCACCATTGTTCTTGTTCTTTAGCTTCAAAGCTAAAATGCAATCCAAAAAGCGTAGGAATAGAATCCAAATGTTCTTTTATTGTTTGAATGTTTTTTTCCAATATAGAGAATGTATTGGATTCTAGTTGAATCAAAAGTGCGCAGTTTCCCTCTTGGACTTTTTGTAAATCTTGTGGCATACCCTCTATATGACGCACAGCTTTTAAACAAGCATAATCCATAATCTCTGCTGCACTCACAATAGTATCATTAGCAGCTAAGACTTGAATTGCCCTTGCGGCTTGTGCTAGAGATTCATAAAAGATTAATGCGCACGCTTTGTGTTTAAAATCCTCTTGGGTAAAATATTCTACACGCGAAACAAAGCCTAATGTGCCTTCTGCTCCAATAAAGATGTGATTTAGAATGTCTTTAATTTCCTCAAAATCAATGAGCGCATTCAGGCTATAACCTGTGGTATTTTTTATCTTGAATTTGCGCACAATCTCTTGACATAAAGTAGCATCTTCTAGCATTTCTTGACGCAAAGCAAGGAGATTTTCCGCTAATGCTTTGTGGATTTGCAAGAAATCTTGTATATTTTTTTCATCTGAAGTATCCAAGATGTAGCCATCGTTTAAAATTACACGAATGGATTTGATTGTATGGTAACTATTCTGCTTGACACCGCAACACATTCCGCTAGAATTGTTAGAAAAGATTCCACCAATACTTGCATTGTTAATCGTTGCTGGGTCTGGTCCTATTTTTTTGCCCAATGGTTTTAATACAAGGTTTGCTTCCGAGCCAATTACTCCGCAATCACACCAAATGGAATCTTGCGTTAGATGAATGGTCTGCCATTTGTGAATACAAACCACCAATACACTATCGCTACAAGCTTGTCCGCTTAAACTTGTGCCTGAACCTCTAAAGGTAAGCGGAATATTGTATTGTTGGCTTAAGGTGATGATTTTTTGAACCTCTGTTTCATTGATGGGCTTTAGCACAAGTTGTGGAATATAGCGGTAGCACGAAGCGTCTATACCATAGGCGAATCTTTCTAAATAATCTTCAAAGATTCTGTAATATTTAACATTGTCTTTTGTGTCAAACAAAAACTCTTTGCATTCTCTAGTAAAACCTTGATAATCTCTATTGTTTTGCATTCTTTTCCCATTAGTTTAATGATAAACATTTTACATTTTTTATTGTGTAATGGTTGGATAATTTTCTATATTTTATATTTTTTAACGATGAATCGTTTAAAATGTTTAAAATTTACCCACTCTTGTTTTTTGGGATTCTTTTCTGAAGTAATTCTATTCCTCTATCCATAGTTTTCCTAAGAAAATTCCCCAGCTAAGAAGCGCAAAGAGGACACTAAAAAATACTGCCGCAGAGGCGCAATCCTTTGCAATTTTTGCTTTTGGGTCAAAAGACTCTGTAACCAAATCCACATTAGCTTCAATGGCGGTATTAATCGCCTCTGCAATCAAAATCATAAACAGCACAAAGGCTAAGAATAAATGCTCCAAGATGGAAAGTGGCAAAAAACAATCCAAAATCAATGCAGGAATGATGATGCAAAGTTCTATGCGGAAGCTTTTTTCATTCTTAAAGAGGGCGCAAACCCCTTGAAGTGCAAATTTTGTGTTTGCAAAAAAGGTGTAGTCGGGTTTCATTATGGATTCTCCTTCAAAGAAGTGCTAAAAATATCATAAGATTCCTTATAAAGAGGACTTGCTACTCCAAAAAATCCTAATATTGAATGTGTGAGATTATCGTGGGAGAGTTTAAAGTTGCCATATTGCTTAAGACGCGCGTTAATGGTTGCGTTGTTGTGATATGCAATGCTTGGAATATGGATTTGCTCCTGTGGGGCTAGGGCATAGGGCATTCCGTGCAAATAGATTCCGTTTTCTCCTAAGCTTTCTCCGTGGTCAGAGAGATATAGCACCGCTGTTGTATAGTTATTCACTTCCGCGGCAATATCAATGAGTTCCCCTATAATCCAATCGGTGTAATAAAGCGTATTGTCATAGGTGTTAAGAATCTCCTCTTGTGTGCATTTGCTTAGCTCGTTTGTATCGCAAGTGGGCGTAAAGCGGCGAAAATTATCCGGGTATCTTTTGTAATATGCAGGTCCGTGTGAGCCTTGCAAATGCAGGACATAAAGATTGTCGGCAAACCTTTGATAAACTCCTCAAATAGCACCACATCATAACCCCCATCAAATTGCTTGACTTTACTTAATCGCTTACAAACACCTTGACAAGAACCATAATTATTATCTAGCCAAACAACATTCACGCCGATATTTTGCAAAACATCTAAAACATTTTCTTGAAATTCAGAGGTTTTAAAGTCTTTGCGTGGATTGAAGCTAAACATACAAGGCACACTAATCGCAGTAGAAGTGCCACAAGAGTAGAAATTATTAAAATAGGTAATATCCTTTTGTTCTGTATATTCATTTACAGGATTGCGCGTATAAGAGCCAAGTGAGTAATTTGCCGCTCTAGCGGTTTCTCCCACAACTAAAATAAGCAATTTTTTCTCTTGAGGATTCTTAAGTTTTGCATTCTCGGACAAGATCAAAAAGGTTGGTTGTTTGGAAAAATCTTGTTTGAAATATTTGAAGGCAGAGTAGAATTGATAGAATGGAATGTTATAAACCCTTGCTTGTAGATTGCTCCTAAAGTAAGGAATCAAGGTTTTTGTTTGGATTGAAAAGAATCCAAAGGCTAAGACTAAACCAAAGGAGAGTAAAAGGAGTTTGTGCTTTAAGTGTGCTTTGAATCCAAAATATTCAATCTTGCAACTAAGAATCAGGAGTGCAGGGAGGATTCCAAGAAAAACCACAAACAAAAGAAGTTTTGCATTCAATAAATCGCCCACCTCCTTAGCGTCTGTTTTTACAACATTTCTTATCATATCCGAATCTACGATAATGCCATAGTTAGATATAAAAAAGACACTTAAACAGGTGGATAGAATGATAAGAATACTTAGGGGCTTGCTTAAATAGGGTAGAAAGACGAGAGAAAAAATGCTTAAGACTAGCCCAAAGAAAATTAGAGGCAGTGAGAGGAATAAAAGCGGATTGTCCTTAAAGTCTATATTGCCATAAAGACAGGAGAAAAGATTGAAATTCATCAAGACGACAAAGAGGCTAACTCCTAAAACAAAGTAGGTCCAAGAGACTTTCGGGGGGGGGGGGATTTTCAAGAATGTAAGAGAGCGCATAGAATGCCTTCTTTGTGTGATTTAAGGTTGCGAAGTATAGCGGAATAAAAGTTAATGGAGTATTAATGGGGCAAAAAATGAAATCTTGCCTTAGAGATTTTATTTGCTTTATGCTTGGTTATGGATTGCCACGAAACACTGCATGTTTCTCGCAATGACACAATGGTTACCCCTCCGTCATTGCGAGGGAGCGTAGCGGACGAAGCAATCTATAATGTGGCATACCTTGCGCTTCCTGCTTTGTTATTGCTGTGTGGGTTGTGGCAGATAAGAGCAGTTTTGACACAGAGATTCTATGCGTTTCCCTTCTTTAAAGCCAAGAATGAGGGATTCTATGCGCGGTGTGTGTAGAATCTCGTTTAAACTTTGGGAGTTAAGATTGCCTAGAGGAATCTCTCCTTTGGTGTCAAAGCAGCAAGGCACAACAATGCCATTACAGAGGATTCCTAATTGCTTACTCGCACCATAGCAGAATCCCTCTTTGTGTTGCGGTGGTGCTTTTTCGTCCGCCCATTGAAAAAAGGGCGCACCCACAAGATGAATCTTGTAAGCAAGGCGCGTTTTGGTGGGGGCAATCAAATCAAGGTGAAAGAAGTCCTGTAATGCTTGATAGATTTCTGTATTTTTGCTAGGTGCGCTTAAGGTTGCATTTAGATTCCAAAGGCGCAGGTTAATGAATTTCTCGCTTTGAAGGTGTTGGTGTGTTGCGCAAAAGTCTAAAATGGGTGTGAGATAGGAATCCAAATTTACTTTGTTTTTTTGGTAAAGTGCGCTTGTTAGGGAGAAGTTGATTTGGTGGATATTGGGGTGGTTTAGCAGTAGGGCGGTATTTTGGGGTGTTAAGTAAAATCCGCTTGTCGTGATTTCAATCCTTAAATCTTGAGCGGAATCCAAATAACTTTTAAGATTGTGGAGCGTTAAGGGGTCACCTAAAATATGCAGGGCGCAAAGCTTAGTGTAAGGTTGAATCTCTCTAATAATCTTGCTAAAAAGGCTTAAAGGCATAGTGTCTTTTGCCTTCATCGGTGTGCAAAAACTGCAATTTAATCCGCAAAAATTTGTGATTTCAATAAAAATTTTTTTGAATCGCATTTCTTAAAATTATTCATTGCGCAAAACTTGCAAGGGGTCAATTTGTGTTGCTTTTTTTGCAGGATAATAAGAAGAGGAAAAAACGATTCCAAAAGAACCAATGAGAATTAGTCCCAAGTCCATTAAAGACAATTCCAAAGGTAATTTGTCGCTACCATAAACATCTGCTGGTAATGAAATAATGGGAAAGGAAGAAAGTAATATAAGAATGATAGCTGCCAAGATTCCACCGACAAGAATCCCACTAATGCCAATAAAATTTCCCAAATACAAAAAAGTCTTTTTAATTTCGGTTGCACTTACACCCATTGTGAGAAGCAAGGCAATTTCTTTGCGCCGACTCATTACAGTCATCAAAAGCGAGCTAATAATATTGAGCGAAGCGACAAGAATAATCAACATAAGCACGATAAAGAGTGCGCGTTTTTCTAGAGCAAGAGCTGCGAAGAAATTGCCATTTTGCTCCCACCAACCCACGAAATGAATTTGTGGATAATGTTTTTGTAGGGCAAGAATGTCTTTGCGTGCATCGTCAGAATAAATATGGATTCCATCATAAACATTATAAGGCAGTTCTTTGATTGTTTGTAGGGATTCTAAATTGGTGTAAATATAACCCTTATCATAGGCAATCAATCCAGAATCAAAAATACCTGCAACATTAAAATGTTTCATTGTGGGAGTAAGGCTCATTGCTGTGGGAGTTAAATGCGTAAAAATTAAGAGAAGCTTAGAGTTTAACTGCAAGCCATATTGTTGTTGCAGGGTTTTACCTACAATAATGTCAAATGTATTCGCCTCATAAGGCAAGCCAAAATTTTGTTGATGGGCTTTTTGTGTCTTTTCAAACGCCGTTTGGAAAATGGGATTAAGCTTGCTTTCGCGCTCAAAATCCACACCAAATATCATTGCGCCTTCCATTCTTGCTCCTCTTTTGGAGATTGCCTGCATTTGCACAAAGGGACTGAATCTTAGATGTTTAAAGCGTGATTCCATTTCCTCTAGCACAGAAGAGTTTATTGCTTCAAATCCGCTACTTATGGCAGTAATAGGATAATTCATAATGAATAATTTGCGCTCAAATTCCTTATCAAATCCATTCATCAATGCCATTGCAACAATTAGCACCATCACACCAATACATACACCCAAAAAAGCTAAAATTGCGGTAACAGAAATAAAAGGTTGCGCCTTATTGAATCGCAAATAGCGACGCACCAAAAAAGAAATCAGTTTAGCATTCTGTGTGGGAGCAGTAGGTGAAGATTGCATTTAGGATTCCTTATGTTTTGCTAATACGCCGCTTTTAGGTCCGCTTTTGCCACAACAATCTTTATATTTTTTGCCACTTCCGCAAGGGCAAGGTTCATTGCGCACCGGTTTTGTTTTTGTATTACCAAAAGTTGCGCCTTCGGTAGAATTGGTTAGTTTTTGACGCGCTAATTCCGCTTCTTTTTCATTTTCTTTAACTGCGGGTTTTAACTGCACTTTTTGAAGCATTTTAATTGCAGTGTATTTAATCTGTGCGGCAAGCTCTAAGAAAAGATTGTAACTTTCTTTTTTGTATTCTACAAGCGGGTCTTTTTGGTTATATCCACGAAGTCCAATTCCTGTTTTGAGATTGTCCATTACATAAAGATGTTCGCGCCACAAGTTGTCTAATGTTTGTAAATAGACGAGTTTTTCAATCTCATTACGCGTTTTTTCGTCTAATATCTGCATTTTTTCTTCATAATCGTGGGATAAAATTTCTTCAATATAGCCTTCAAAGTTGTGATTTATTTTGTAATATTCTTTTAAAGAGTCTTGATTTAAAAGTGCATTAAAATCTTCTTGCGCTTGAGCACAAAGTAGTCCTAAGTCATCTTCCTCGCTAAAAACTTCGCATTTTTGTAAAAGCATTGTAATAGCTTCTTGGCGATTCTCAATGATTTTGTGCGAAATATTGTGGTTGGGGTCTAGCATTTCATCTCGGACGCGATAGATTGCCTTTCTCTGTTCGTTTGCAACATCATCGTATTCTAGTAAATGTTTTCTTGCCTCAAAGTGCATACTTTCTACTTTTTTCTGTGCGTTTTCAACCGAACGCGTAACAAGATGAGATTCTATGTGTTCGCCCTCATCTAATCCTAGTTTGTCCATAATATTTTTAATCTTATCACTTCCGAAAATCCTTAATAATGGGTCTTCAAGGCTTAGATAAAATTGGCTTGTTCCCGGGTCGCCTTGTCGCCCACTGCGTCCTCTTAGTTGATTGTCAATCCTGCGTGATTCGTGCCTCTCTGTTCCGATGATATAAAGTCCGCCAAGTGAGCGCACTTCATCGTTGATTTTAATATCTACGCCACGCCCAGCCATATTAGTAGCGATTGTTACAGCCCCTTTTCTGCCCGCGTCTTTGATGATTTCGGCTTCTTTAGCGTGCTGTTTGGCATTTAGCACAGAATGCGGAATTCTCTCTTTTTGGAGCAATTCGTGGATTTTTTCGCTTTTTTCTATGGAAGCTGTCCCTACAAGAATCGGTTGTCCTTTTTGGTGGAGTTCTATGATTTTTGCTACCAATGCTTTAAATTTTTCTGCCTCTGTTTTATAAATTAAATCGTTTAAATCTTGACGCAAAATGGGCACATTTGTCGGAATAGAGACAGCTTCTAAATTATAAATTTGTAGAAATTCGCTTGCTTCTGTCTGTGCTGTTCCTGTCATTCCGGCAAGTTTTTCATAAAGTCTGAAGTAGTTTTGATAAGTAATATCGGCAAGCGTTTGGGATTCTTCCTTGATTTGCACTCCCTCTTTGGCTTCTAAGGCTTGGTGTAATCCTTCGCTAAAACGTCTCCCCTCACTTAATCTTCCTGTAAATTCATCTACAATGACGACTTCACCCTCCCGCACAACATAATCTTTATCCTTTTTAAAAAGCTTATTTGCCTTGAGTGCTTGGTCTAAATGGTGCGCCAAAATCGCATTTTCAATGCTGTATAAATTATCTACACCAAAGAGTTTTTCCGCCTCATTGACACCTTCTTCGGTAAGCAGAATCGTGCGATTTTTTTCGTCCAAAGTATAATGTTTTTCTTCTTCTAATTTCAGTGCAACAACATTGGCTGCTTTATAATTATCTAAAGTGCGATTGGCAGGACCTGAAATAATCAAAGGAGTGCGCGCCTCATCAATCAAAATAGAATCCACCTCATCTACGATTGCGAAGTGATGTGTTTTTTGAACTTTTTGATGGAAGTCATATTTCATATTATCGCGCAAATAATCAAATCCAAATTCGTTGTTTGTGCCATAGACAATATCACTAGAATATTGCTGTAATCTATCATTATCGTCATAATTTCCACCGACAATTACCCCAACGGAATATCCCAAAAATTCATAAAGCGGACGCATAAGCTCCGCGTCTCTTTGTGCAAGATAATCATTGACTGTTACGATATGCACACTTTTGCCAACCATAGCGTTTAAACAAACGGGAAGCGTGGCGACGAGAGTTTTTCCCTCACCCGTTTTCATTTCTGCAATTTTACCCTCGTGTAGCACTATTCCACCGATGAGTTGGACATCAAAATGGCGCAGTTTTAAAACTCTTTTGCTTGCTTCTCTTGTGATTGCAAACGAATCATAAAGCACTTCTTCAAGGGCTTTTTGGGAATCTTGTGCTTCTTGAACTTGAATTTTTAGCTGCAAAAAAGCTGCTTTTAAATCCTCATCACTTAGTTTTTGATAGCTTTCTTCTAGGGAGTTGATTTTGCGAATCTCTTTGCGATAATGACGAATTAATCTGTCATTTTTGCTGCTAAAAATTTTCTTTACAAGGGTGAGTATCATAATCTAAACCTTTCCTTAATGTTAGATTCTGTTTTTATAAAATAAAAATTAAAACAATCTAAAAAGTCGTAATTTTAGCATAAATGCACTATTACTTAGATAAAATACAACGAAATATTTTATATTTAAAGAGGAAAAAATGATTTTTGTTGATGCGTGTTTTAAGAAAAAAACTCCTTATACACCTGTGTGGTTTATGCGTCAAGCCGGAAGATATTTGAGCGAATATAAAGAAGTGCGTAAGCAGGCAGGAGATTTTTTGAGTCTTTGTAGGAATCCGAAATTAGCAAGTGAAGTTACTTTGCAGCCTGTGGAGATTTTGAATGTAGATGCAGCGATTTTATTTAGTGATATTTTGGTTGTGCCATTAGAAATGGGAATGGATTTGGGATTTTATGCAGGAGAGGGACCGAAGTTTAAAAAACCAATAGAATCTCAAAATGATTTGGAAAGATTAAGCGATGAAGCATATAAAAGACTGAATTATGTGTATGATACAATTTCTCTAACGCGCCAAAATCTAGCTAAGGATAGGGCATTGATTGGATTTTGTGGTGCGCCTTGGACGCTTGCAACCTATATGATTGAGGGGGAGGGGAGCAAAACTTATGCGAAGTCTAAAAAAACTTTGTATTCCAATCCGCAATTTCTACACGCAATCCTTGAGAAAGTTACACACAATCTAAAACATTATTTAGAATCGCAAATTCAAGCAGGAGTGAATGCGGTGATGGTATTTGATTCGTGGGCAAGTGCGCTAGAAGAGAATGCGTATTTGGAGTTTGGTTGGAAATATTGTAAGCAAATTGCAAGTTTTATAAAACGCAAATACCCTCATATTCCTGTGATTTTATTCCCCAAAGGAATCTCTGGATATTTGGATAGGATAGACGGAGAATTTGATGTCTTTGGCGTGGATTGGAGCACACCGCTTGGAATTGCAAAAGAAAAATTAGGGCATAAATATGCTTTGCAAGGCAATTTAGAGCCGTGTAGAATCTATAATGAGGATTCTATGCTTGAGGGTGCGCGGGAGATTTTAGAACTAATGAAAGATTCTGCGCATATTTTTAATTTAGGACACGGAATGCTTCCGGATTTGCCGCGTGAGAATGCAATCAATCTTGTGGAGTTTATCCATAATTATCGCTAGATTCTATATTATTGTAAGAAATTTTAAAAAACTTTCACAGCAATGTATAATCTTAATTCGCAAGGACAGGAGTTTTGGCATTAATTATCCTCCAAAATTCCTATGGAATAGTTTTTGATAATTTTATTCTCCTAAATCAATCTTGTCTATTCTTAACAAAATGGGTAAAAAATTAACATTTGAAAATAGTTTTTTGTAGTTTTTTGTAAAATAAAACGATAATGTTTAAAATTTAATTGATATGCTTTAGAATCCAATGTATAATGATTTTGCTCTTAGGTAGCACGAATTAGATTTAAGAAGGAGCTTTATGAATAAAGTTTTGAGTATGGTTATTTGGGCGATTGTAGCTCTTATTGGTGCTTGGGGCTTTGGTGTTTTAGCATTACATCAAGGCGAGACAATTTCTGCAGTATGGATTGTGGTAGCCGCAGTATGTATTTATATGATTGGTTACCGATTTTATTCAAAATACATTGCAGAAAAAGTTTTAGGCTTAGACGACAATCGCGCGACTCCTGCACTAACAATGAATGATGGACGTGATTTTTGTCCAACAAACAAAATCGTTTTGTTCGGACACCACTTTGCCGCTATTGCTGGTGCTGGTCCTCTTGTAGGTCCAATTTTAGCAGCTCAAATGGGATATTTGCCTAGTATGATTTGGATTGTAGTTGGTGTTGTGCTTGCTGGAGCAGTGCATGACTTTACGGTGCTTTTTGTTTCAATGCGCCGCAATGGTAAATCACTAGGTGAAATCATTAAACTAGAGTTGGGTAAGGGCGTTGGAAGTATTGCAATGATAGGGATTTTGGGCATTATGATGTTGATTATTGCGATTTTGGCACTTGTTGTGGTTAATGCTCTTGCAGAATCTCCTTGGGGATTATTCACGATTGCAATGACGATTCCAATCGCAATTTATATGGGAATTCATATGCGATTCTTGCGACCAGGTAAAATAGGTGAGGCTAGTATTATCGGTTTTGTATTATTATTGCTTGCGTTATTCTATGGACAAGAAGTTGCCGCAAATCCAACTTTATCCGCAATATTTACATTAACGCCTGTTACATTAACCTATATAATGATTGGTTATGGTTTTGTTGCAGCAATTCTCCCTGTATGGTTTTTGCTTGCTCCTCGTGATTATTTAAGCACATTCTTAAAAATCGGTGTGATTGTGCTAATGGCAGCAGGAATCTTGATTGTTGCACCAGATATTCAATTTCCAAGTGTTACGAAGTTTATTGATGGGACAGGACCAGTTTTTAGCGGACAGCTCTTTCCTTTTCTTTTTATTACCATTGCTTGTGGGGCAATTAGCGGATTCCACGCGCTAATTTCTAGCGGGACAACTCCAAAAATGCTAGAGAAAGAATCTCACGCAAGAATGGTGGGCTATGGTTCTATGGTTATGGAATCTGCAGTTGCAGTTATGGCATTGATTGCTGCGTGTATTTTAACTCCGGGATTGTATTTTTCTATCAATGTTGCTCCTGCAGGGCTTGGAACAGCAGGAATCACAGATGTAGCACAAGCAGCAGCAGTTGCAGCACAAACGATTAACAACTTTGGCTTTGTCATTACGCCACAAGAAATTTTAGATATGGCAGAAAATATTGGCGAAAAAAGTATCTTAAGTAGAACAGGAGGCGCACCAACTTTTGCAATTGGTTTGGCAACAATTATTTCGGAAGTTCCTTTGTTTAATCAAGGCTCTACCGCATTTTGGTATCACTTTGCGATTCTTTTTGAAGCATTGTTTATTTTAACTGCTGTTGATGCAGGAACGCGTGCGGGACGCTTTATGGTGCAAGATGTATTGGGCAATGTGTATGCTCCTATTGGAAATATTCAATCTATGTTTTGGGGTGTGATTGCAACTTTGATTTGCGTTGCGGGTTGGGGTTATATCCTTTATCAAGGAATCACTGACCCACAAGGTGGTGTAAAATCACTTTGGACACTCTTTGGAGTTTCTAATCAAATGTTGGCGGGAATGGCGTTATTGCTTGTAATTTCTGTGCTTTTTAAAATGGGCAAGGGAAAACAAGCGTGGGTTGTGATTCTACCTGCCGCTTGGGTTTTAATCTCTACGCTTTATGCAGGAATTTTAAAATTACTTCCAGCCAATGGCGAGAGAGTGCATGATGCTGTAAGTCATATTGCGCTTTGGCAAATCAATAGTGCAAAAGCAGCACAAGCAACAGACCCAGCTTTAGCTGAAAGATTTGCGACGATTGCGACAAATAACTTAGTAAATGCAGGACTTTGCGCATTCTTTATGTTTGTTACCTGCTTGATTTTAATTCAAACCATTCGCATTTGTATTAAAGCAACAAAAGGTGAAATAGATATTCCACTTGCGGAATCCCCTTATGAGGAGGCTAGTAAGTATGAAGGAAAAGTTGCCGCACACGGATAAAAATCCAAAAATTATAAAAAACATAAAAGGTTGGCTAGAAGCAAATGCTTCTAGCCTTATTCAAATATATCGGCGTTCAGATAGGTTTTTTCATTTGCTTGTGGGTATGCCAAGTTATGATAAATATGTGGAACATATGCGGCAAAATCACCCTGATAAGATTCCAAAATCTCAAAGGGAATTTTTCAAAGAAGCAATGGAAGCCAAATATGGCGCAGGAAGAAATAAATGCTGATAAGCCAAATACCATAAGTTTATGGATACACTAAGGAAGTAAGCATTTTTATTTTGTTCTCTGAATTAATCTCTGCAAAATCAAATAATAATTTCCCCATTAAAACAACAAAGAAATAAAAAGTGGAATAAGAAGTGCTTTTAAATTTTAAAATTTAAAAGGAGTTTAAATGCTATCTTCAGTAAATCCTTATGGAATAGGAAATATTTATCCAAATTCTCAAGTGGGTGCTATCAAGCCACAAGATTCGGCAAAAGTAGAATCTCAAAAAGTGCAAGAGATGCAAGAATTGCCTAATTTATCGCAAACTGCTTTAGAGATTCGTAAGTTTAGTGATGGTGTCAAAGGCGCAAATGAAATGATTGGTGCAATGCAGATTGCGGATATTACATTAAATGGGTTAGGAAATCAAATAAAAAGTAGTGGAGAAAATATAACACAATTAGATAATACCGCTAAAGCTGCTCAATTTAAAGGGGAGTCTCTCTTTGGAAAGGAATTGACTTTGACTCTTGCAGGAGAAAGTGTTTCACTCTCTCTTCCATTGCCAAGCCAAATTCAAGGCTCTATCAGTGAAAGTCTGACAAATAAGCATAATGAGATTATGCAAAAAATGGGAAAAATTAGTGATTTGATTGAAAAAGCAAGTTTGCCGATTGGTGCTCCCACTACTCAAGAATTTGACTTTGAAAATTTTGACCCCAATACATTAAAAAGCTTGTTCGGGTAATGAGATTTAGCACTTGCTAGTTAAAAGTAAGTGCTAAAGAGTAGATTTTCTAACGTTGTGTTCCATTATTTCTATCAGAGATTTTTTCTTCTAAGAGTTTATCTAAAATATCTACCACATCATCGGAAGCTGCTTCTCCCGCCTCAAACAAGGATAAAATTTCTTCATTTGCATCTAAGCCTTTATTTTTGAATAAATCTACCCCATTTTTAAAGGAATTATGCACATTTGCATGTGGAGATTCTAAGTTGCTATAATTTGGCAATCTGCTAAACATTTCTTTGCCATTTCCTTGTTCATACCATTTTCCAAGTCTGCAATCGTGATGATCGGCTAAATGCAATTCTTGATTATTATCCACAATGGCTTTATAAGCATTCATTTTAAAGAGCAAATGGTCTAATTTAACAAGCCCGATAAATGTGGTATCTAATACATTTGCAGAATTTTGGCGCACATCCATAGAAGCTTCTCCTACTTGGATAAACTTTGCAACTTCTCCATTGACTTGGTCCATTTCATCTACAATCTCTTCTGTGGAAGTTTGCACTTCAGAGAAATTTTGGCGTAATACTTGGATATTCATTTCAATTTCTTTGGTTGCTTTTTGTGCGCGTTCTGCGAGCTTGCGCACCTCATCAGCTACGACAGCAAATCCTCTTCCGTGTTCTCCTGCACGCGCTGCTTCAATAGCGGCATTGAGGGCAAGCAAATTGGTTTGGTCGCTCACATCGGTGATAAGATTGATGACATTTGTAATGGAATCAAGGTCTTGATAGACTTGTGAAATCATTGTTTGGAAGTTGTTAAGTTTTTCTACTGCGTTAGTAACGCCATTTGTAATTGCATCTTCAAGGATTTTGGTTTGTTGCACATTTTCTGTGGAAGTTTTTTTAGCTTCTTGTAGCATTTCAACAGAATTCGCAAAGTTATCTTGTAAAATTTTCAAATGCTTAGAAGATGAAATAGTTATCATATTTAAAATTTTATTGAATGTTTTAATACGATTTTCATCAGAATTGTATTTTTCAATAAGCAAGCTATGTTCGGCTTTTTCTTCGCCACATTTGCGTAAGGCATTCTCAAGTTGCTCAATTTTTGCGTGCAATGCTTTATTTTCTGCTATTAATTCTTGTTCTCTTTTGTCGTTACTAAACATCTAAAACATCCCCTTCTTTAATTTTGAATAAGAAATTCTAATTTTATCTAAAAAATCCAAAATTTTTATTGAAAAAATAAATTAATAGAATCTTTTTAAAAATTATAAGAATTTAATCACTTCTTCTTTTGGACTGCGCGACTTTTGGGGAATTTCACTTTGGGCTTTTTCACCAATAACAAGTAGAATCGCGCTACGTTCCTTTTGGGTATTTAATCTTAGATATTCGTCTAGCTTGCAAGAATCAAATCCTCCAATGATACACGAACCAAGCCCTAAGGCACTTGCAGCATTTGCGAGATTCCCTAATGCCAAAAAGACTTGTTCTCTTGCATAATGTAATTTTTGTTCTGCATTCATTCCATCAATAAAAGGCTTATAAAGTGCGATTCTTTTGTCTATTTCGTCTTGTGGCATATTGCGTCCTTTGAGTTTGGGTATAAAATATTCCCCGAAATCCAAACGCGCAGTGATGATGAGGATTGCCCCACAATGCGCAACATGCTCTTGATGATTTGCAATTTTAGAAATTTCTAGCTTTTGACTTTTGTCTTGAATGACATAAAAACGCCACGGCTCTAGTCCAAGTGAGCTAGGAGAAAGTCGCCCAGCTTCCAAGATGTATTCTAGAGATTTTTCGTCAATCGTAGAATCTTTAAAAGAACGACAGGAATATCGCTCTAGGATAATTTGCTTGAAAATTTGTTTTGTTTCCATTAGGATTCCTTTATTTTAGATTAAAAATTGTTGTGCTTTTTCTTTGCTTTCAAAGGCAAAAGATTCTATTTCTTTGCCTTCAAAGCGCACTTTATAGGGTTGATTTATCTGTGTCTTGCCATAAAGTAGAGTAAGAGAAATCGCAAGATTTTTGTCTTGCTCACTTGCGTCTTTCTCTACAAGCCCTAAAGGTCCAATACAATCTAATAACTCAATTTGCGACATTTTAGGGTGATTGAATTTTAGCTTTTGGTTTTCCTCTTCATTTCTTGCAATCACACAACGCGCTCCATTAGGTAGAATCATATAACGTCCGAATTTGACTAATTCCATATCCTCAAAGACAATGGGACGATGAGAGAGAATATCTTTTATTTTGTTGGCAACAGAAGTTTCTGTGAGCAGGCAGCCTCCACCTGGACGCTCATAATATTCTATGCCATAATGTTGGACTAATTCTAGTTGGCGATTCCGTCCTCTTCCGCTAATATCAAGGAGTTTTTCTCTAGGAATCCAACCTTTTTGCTCTGGAATTGTAGGTGGTAAAAGTTTGGCACATAAAGGACGCACGATAAGCCCGTTTCCCTCACACAGCTTTTCTACTTGCCCTAGAGCCTCTGTGCGTTGGCTTTTGGGACGCTGTCCTAATACTTCTCCACTAATGACAAAACTTGCTCCTTGCGATTCTAACATTTTTAATGCGTGAGAAAACATATTTGCGTGGCAATCAATACAAGGGTTAAAATATTTGCCATAGCCAAACTTCGGCGTGAAGAGAATCTCATCAAAAAATTGCTTCCTAATATCCACAATTTTTAATTCTGCGCCCACTTGATTTAACCTTTGACGCAAGATTTCGCTTTTATCTTGTTTCGCTCCAAATCCAATATTGAAATGCAAAGCCAAAACTTCAATGCCTAAATCTTTGATGATTTTGATTGCAAGTAAGCTATCTAGCCCACCACTAAAAAGTGCCAACGCTTTCATAGAGTGCTAAATCTCCTTTTTTTAAATCTTCTAAATATTTTTGGTACTTTCTTAAAAGAAAGGACTTTTCCCGCAGAGAAAGAGAGGAGTTTTGCAAAAGCAATTTCCTCTGCTCGTCATAATACCGATAAAGAATCATAATGATTTGTTGTTTTAAATTTTCTTTTGTTTGCGCTTTGATTTTGGAATCCAATAAGATTCCAATTAAAGGTGAAGATTCTAATTCTCCTTGCAGTAGCTTTTGATATGCGAGCGTTTGGGAATGAAACATTTGTGGTTCAAGATAGTTTAATACAAAATCCAAAAGGCTCATATCTTCTAAAATACTTTTGATGATGATTTTTTCTGCCAATCCATAAAAACTCTCTTGAGTGCTTGCAATGTCCGCTGGGAAAGAATCTTGAATAGCAGGATTTTGGAATTTTTGCGTTGATTGGACTTTGATTAAATGTGAGGGTAGATTGAGCCTTTGCGCAAGCCAAGATTTGTATTCTTCTTGAATAACGGGTGAAAGTTGGTGTAAAAAGGCAAGGGATTCTTTCAGGCAAGTATCTTTTTGCACAGCATTTTTCAAATCAAATTGGCTTAAAATCGTATTTAACACATAATCAATCAGAGGAATAGGCGCACTAAAAAGGTTTTTTAGAATCTCTATTTCTCCATTTTTCACCATATCTGCAGGGTCTAGTCCATTATCAAATAGCACAACCCCGCCTTCTTTGTTTGCGAGACTCAAAAGGGTTGCTGCTTTAAAGGCTGCGTTCATTCCGGCATTATCTCCATCAAAGGCTAAAAAAATCTTAGGATTTCCTTTGGCAAGCAGAGGCAAATGCTCGTGCGTCAATGCAGTGCCAAGTGTCGCTACTGCGTTGGTAAAACCCGCTTGATGTAACATAATCACATCTAAATAGCCCTCTGTAATAATGATTTCATTCAGGCGATAGATGCTATCTTTGGCTTGTGGATATCCATAAAGGACTTGAGATTTGTTAAAAAGTTTTGTTTGGGGTGAATTGATGTATTTTGCTGGGTGATTACCAAGGGTGCGCCCACCAAAGCCAATGATTTTATTTTGCGAAGAACGAATAGGGAAAGTGAGCCGTTGGGTCAGTCTTGCATAATATCGTTTTGCACCATTTTCTACCTCTGCTCCAAGTATTCCAACATTGAGTGCATCTTGTAGATTAATAAAATTGCGTTGCAAATGCGCCATAATTTCGTAGTTGTTTGGTGCATAGCCAAGCTCAAAACGCATTTTTGTTTCGGGTGTGATTCCACGTTTTTTGATATAGGATTCTACTTCTGGATTGAGCATATTTTGATAGTAATCATTCATAAAGTTTAGAATCTTAAAATCATCGCTTTTTTTGATTTTGTCGGTGTATTCTAATGTAATATTATAAAATTGCGCTAGTTTTTCTAATGCTTCAATATAATTAAGCTTTTCATAATCCATTACAAACTTGATTGCATCGCCACTGATTCCACAACCAAAGCAGTGAAAATAGCCTTTATTGGCATTAAGCACAAAACTAGGCGTTTTTTCTTGATGAAAAGGACAACAAGATTTGAAGCTTGCACCCATTTTTTTAACTTCAATATAATGGCTGACAACTTCCACAATATCTAGTTGATTTTTGAGTGCAGCAATGCTTTCTTGTGTAATCAATTTTACTCCAATACTTAAACTTGAAAATCGCAATTTTACAAAAATTTATCTATAAGTTTTGTTATAATTTGTGTGATTTTTCACTAAAAAGGGCAAACTTGGATTTTTTGGAAAGTATTGAGTATCGCGACCCGCTTTTTGGTATTATGATATTTATCTTTTTAATTGGACTTGTCAGTCTTTTTGCGTATTATTGGAATTATTTAATCGGCAAAAGACAGCAAGATTCCTTGAGCAGATTTATAGAAAGCTTTGATTATATTGGTTTTGATAAGGAAGCACAAGAGTTTTTAGCCCTAAGCCCCAATCCCACACCCTCGTTGCTCTTTATGGCAAAAATGTATCAAAAAAGCGCGAATTACGAAAAAGCGATTCGTTTGTATGTGGCACTTTTAGACTCTATTCAAAATCCTGTGGATAAAGTTCCGATTCTAGAATCACTTGGGTTGGTTTATGAAAAGGCTGGATTTCCTCTACGCGCTAAAGAAATTTATTTGGAGATTCTACATTATTTTCCTCGGAATCCTTTGGTTTTGAAGTCTCTTATTAGAACTTACGAAAAATTAAGTCTGTTTAAAGACGCGCTAAGTGCTTTAGGCTGCTTGGAGGAACTACAAGGGGATATGGGCTTATATCGACGTTATTTGAAAACAAAAATCTTAATTTCAAGTCAGAAAAAAAGCGAGGAAACCTCACATAAATTACTGATAATCTTGCGTGAAGAGCCACTTTTAGCGCGTTTAGTCTTAGGATTCTTGAAAGATTTTTATCCCGCACTTTTTTGGGAATCGCTAATGCGAATCCCCAAAGAAACTCTCCTAGATTTACAAGATATATTATGGAATCTCAAAAGTGAAGCGATTCCGCAATCTCTTATTAAGGAGCTGCAAAGCATACCCACAAATCCGCAAAACAGAATCTTGAAAGATATTTTTGAGGCAAAGGGTATTTTGCCACTTAGTTTTTCGCAAAAAGAAACTTTTGAATTAGAAACGATTTGTCTTTTAAGGACGCACAAGAGTTTTCAAGGGGATTTGGGATTTAACTATCAGTGCAAATCTTGCAAGGCAACTACACCTTTAACTTTTGAGCATTGCCCACATTGCGAAGAGCTTTTGACGCTCAAAACTTTTGTGTTTTTAAAGGAAAAACAAGATGAAACGCGTTACTCTTTTCTGTGATGGTTCTTCTTTGGGGAATCCGGGAAGTGGCGGTTGGTGTGGAATTTTGCGTTATGGAGAGCACGAGAAAATTTTAAGTGGGGGGACGCAGAGAGCGACAAATAATCAAATGGAGCTAACGGCTTTGATTCGTGGTTTAGAGGCTCTTAAAGAACCTTGTGAAGTTTTAGTTGTTTGCGATTCTAAATATGTTTTAGATGGTTTAAGTAAATGGTTGCCAAATTGGATTAGGAGAGACTTTAAAAATGTCAAAAATCCAGAACTTTGGCGGCTTTATTTGAAAGTCTCTAAACCGCATAAAATTGAAGTGCAATGGGTCAGGGGACATAGCGGACATCTTGAGAATGAAATCTGCGATAAAATCGCCAAAGAAGAGGCGTTAAAATTTAAAAATATTTAAGGATTCGTGTGGATTTACAACTTTTTGAACAAACTTTAGGCTATTGCTTTAAGCATCAGAATTTACTCAAAGAAGCCTTAACACATAAGAGTGCCAAAAAAGGTGCGCATAATGAGCGTTTGGAGTTTTTAGGCGATGCAGTTTTGGATTTGATTGTTGGAGAATTTTTATACCGCAAGTTTCCCCATTCTCCAGAGGGAGAGCTGTCCAAAATGCGCGCTTCAATGGTAAATGAAAAGGCATTTGCCAAATTGGCACGTTATTTAAATGTGGGAGAGTATCTTTATATCTCCTCTTCTGAAGAGCAAAATAAGGGGCGAGACAAGGATTCTATTCTTTCTAATGCGTTTGAGGCGGTTATGGGCGCAATTTATTTAGAAAGTGGATTAGAATCTGTGCGCAAGATTATGTTGTTGTTGTTGGAGGAAGTTTATCCAAAGATTGATTTAAAAAGTCTGTTTTACGACCATAAAACTGCTTTGCAAGAACTCACACAAGCAGTCTTCGGAATCACTCCAGAATATGTTGTTTTAGATTCCTTTGGACCCGACCATAATAAAGAATTTTTGATGAGTGTGCAGATTTACGATAAGGAATATGCCAGGGCAAAGGGCAAAAGCAAAAAGGAAGCACAACAGATTTGTGCCAAAATGGCATTAGAGATTTTAAAACAAGAGAAAAGTTTATAAGGATAGGTAATGAATACTTTTGGACAGGCTCTTAGGGTTACGACTTTTGGCGAGAGCCACGGAGAGGGGATTGGCGCGGTAATAGACGGGTTACCAGCGGGATTGGAGATTGAAGAGGAGTTTCTTGCGCTTGAAATGCAAAGACGTGCAGGTGGAAAGAATCTTTATTCCACGCAAAGAAAAGAGGCAGATGAGGTAAAAATTCTAAGCGGTGTTTTTGAGGGCAAAACAACCGGAACGTCTTTGGGATTCTTTATCCAAAACACTGCCAACAAGAGCAGGGATTATGATTCTATCAAAAACCTCTTTCGTCCAGGACACGCCGATTGGACATATTTTCATAAATACGGAATCCGAGATTATCGTGGCGGAGGACGCAGTAGCGCAAGAGAAACAAGCGCACGTGTGGCAGCAGGCGCGATTGCGAAAATGCTTTTGAAGCCTTTTGGAATTGTTTTTCAAAGTGGAATTTTAAGTATTGGAGAAATTAAGGGGGAAACAATAGACTTCCAAAATGCGCAAAAAAGCGAAATCTTTGCCTTAGATAAGCAAGTAGAATCGGCTCAAAAAGAAGCAATTTTGCAAGCAAGAGAGGCACACGATAGCTTGGGTGGCGTAGCTTTGATTAAGGCAAGTGGAGTGCCCTGCGGATTGGGCGAGCCATTATATTATAAGCTAGATTCTGCAATTGGAGCTTTGATGTTGGGATTAAATGGTGTCAAAGCCGTAGAAATTGGCAATGGTGTAAAATCGGCAAGACTTAGAGGCTCTCAAAACAATGATATGATGAATGCGGAGGGTTTTGTAAGCAATCATTGTGGTGGAATCTTGGGGGGTATTAGCAATGGCGCAGAGATTCTACTCAAAGTGCATTTTAAGCCCACGCCTAGCATTTTTTTGCCTCAAAGCACACAAGATATGCAAGGCAATGTTGTCCAATGCGAAATCAAGGGCAGACACGACCCTTGTATTGCGGTGCGTGGGAGTGTAGTTTGTGAATCTAGCCTCGCACTGATTCTAGCGGATATGCTTTTGCTGAATGCGACAAGCAAGTTAGAAAATTTACAAAAAATTTATTCTTAGAGGTGTTTTTGGGTGGCTCAAAGTGCTTTAATTGCTGCTGATGGTAATCTTGGTGTGGGATTAGGACATATTAGTCGTTGTCGGGCTTTGCAAGCAGAGTTGGAATCACTAGGATTTGAAGCAAAGCTAGTAGATACACAGGAATTGGAAGAGAATTTAAATCAAACTTTATGGGATTTAATCGCGATAGATTCGTATGTATTGCCCCTAGAGGCTTATGAAAAAGTAGTGCGTTGTGCAAAAACTTGCTTGTTTTTTGATGATACTTTGCGTTTAGATTATCCTAAGGCTATCTTGCTAAACAATGCAAGCGGCGTGAATGTCGCTCAATATAGAGAAAAATATCCTCATCATTTGTTGTTTTTGGGAAGTGATTATCGTCTGTTGCAGCCTCCTTTTGTGCAGGTATTAAAGAATCCACCGGTTCCTTTGAAGCAAGAAGTGAAAAATGTATTTATTACTCTTGGCGGAAGTGATATATTAGGCTTGAATAGTCCTTTGATTGTTGCATTTAAGAGGGCTTATCCTGATTTGAATTTGCATTGCATTGCAAGGGATTCTACAATTTTGGGCGCGAAACTCTATCGTGATTTATGCGTGCAAGAAATGGTGGATTTAATAAGACGAATGGACCTCTGTATTTGCGCCTGTGGGCAGAGTTTGGGAGAGATTCTAGCCTGTGGAATTCCTGCGATTGCACTAGAGGTGGCGGTAAATCAGAATGCAAATCTTGTGAGTTTTAAAAACTGCATTTTGAGTATTCCTAAGGCTTATGCACTTTCTTGCGATTCTATTTGTTATCAGGTATTAGAGCATTTTAAATCCTATTCTTCTTTGCATTTGCGCACAACACATCAAGCGCGTGCTTTAGAGATTTTGAAGCGTTCGACAAAGTGGAAAGAGTTTGGCAAATTTTTAAAGTAAAATATTGATTGGTGGGATTTTAGGTTATGAAATCCCAAAATCAAGGGCGAGATTTTGTATTTTGACTTAAAAGTTTTGCAATTTGCCATTGCGAGCGTAGCAAAGCAATCCGTAAGTTACAAAAATCAACCTTGAAGCAACAGAATCGTAAATAAGAGATTGTAAAATCAAGTAGAGATTTTGTATAATGCGAACATTTGATAAAAGGAAAAATATGCGAAAAATTGTAGGTTTGCTAGCATTTGTGAGTATGGCACTTTTTGGGGATTCTGTAAAAGAAATTCAAATGTATTCTAGCCCAACTTGCGGTTGTTGTGAGGAATGGGCAAAATATATGCACACAAAGGGTTTTTTGGTGCAATCTCATAAAGATGATGAGTTATTTATGAAAATCAAGGAGGATTTTAAGATTGCCCCTAAATACCAGAGTTGTCATACGGGTGTAATAGAAAAAAATGGTGTGAAATATGCGATTGAAGGGCATGTACCTGTTGATGCAGTGGAATGGTTGTTGGAAAATCAGCCAAAAGATGTGATAGGCGTTTCTACGCCCGGAATGCCACAAGGAAGTCCGGGAATGGAGCAGGGCACTTACGAGGAATATCCTGTGGTGTTAATGACGCAAGAGGGTGGATATAAAGTTTTTGGCATTTATAAGGGTCAGAAAAAGTTAAAAAGCGGAAATGTGAAGTAGAAATTACCTTTGATTTCTTGGTATTGTAGGGTTTTTCTTGTCTTTATGAGATTCCACTTGTGGAATGCAGAATTTTAACTTTAACAATGGAATCTTAAAATCAAGGGCAAGATTTGGATTTGCAAGCGTGGGCAAATTACTTCGTGATGTGCGCTTCGTAGTATTGTTTTTCGCAATGACAGATAAGCAATTTAATCCAACTCTGCACACATTCTCTCAAACTCTTGATAATATTTCCAAGATTCCACAATATCGGGGCGCACTTGTTTGATATGCACAAACTCTTTCTCAAAATAAGTTTGATAGATTTTTCTTAAATCTTTATGTTCTTTTAAATATTCTAACACTTGAGATTCGGTTACTTTGTTGGTTTCAATACTTTGAATTTTCTCTTTAAGGGCAAAAAGATATTGTTGCAGGTCGTTTTTGAGATTGGAATGATTAGCTTGGTATGCAATTTCTTGTGATTGCTTTTTATCGGCAAGAATCTTTATCTGAAGTCCAAGAGAATCTAAATTTAATTGAGAAATAATATCCATATTGTCTTGCAGAATGGAGAATGTATGATTTAATAATTCGTTTTTATTGTAATCATTTATCGCAAGGAATCCTCCAACTATTGAAGAGCTTAAATTTAATCCCAAAATAAATTCTATGTTATATGTGCTTTGCTCCACCAAAATCTTGATTTCTTCATTCACCCTAAAAATTATGGGCAATAAATATCTGTATTGATTATTGATTTTACTTTCATAGAATTTCCTATCCTCCTCTTTGGGCAGTGGGAATCTAAACTCTTGAGATAATTGCGTCATTGTATCAAAAGTTCTTTTGCCTACGATTTCTTGCATATCAAGATAGTGGATAGAGCTTGCATTTCTAATTTCTTGAATGGTTTGATGATATTCCCAAATGCTTATATTTCCAATATTTTTATTTTTCAAAACACTTTCTAGTAAATCCAAATGTGGTTTATCCTGTCCCCCGTAAGTTACTCTATCTAATGCTTCTTTGTGTTGATTAATTTCATAAATCCATTGATTGCTTTTATACCAGCCGTGATTTATCCCGTGTTTTAATCTCCCAATTGGGTCTCTAAGATTAATCAACACAGGAACTTTAGCATCTGCTAAAGCGAAAATATGCTTTCTATTTTCTTTATCTTGCATATAATTTATATGCGTTAAAAAATTGATGTGATTTGTTAATAAAGTTTGATATGCGGCATAGTAATCTTTTTTGCGTATCTTGTGTTGGATAGAGAAATGATAGAAGCACCACATTGATAAAGAAATGCAAGTAGTGCCAAATGTCCGCTCAATCCAAAAAAAACCAATATTCCACAATAATTCCTCGGCAATGGCAAATTCAAATCCCAAGCAAGTTCCGCAGGGATACTCTCATAACTTAAGTTTGGATAAGGTTGGATAGAATCTCTATTCTCTCTTTGGGATTCTACATTGCATTCTTTAGATTCTCTCTTTGCATTCAATCTATCAGGATTCAGTAAAGGAGGATAAGAGTGATTAGTCTTAATATATTGTTCTTTAAATTCTTTAGAGTTAAGCCATTGTAGGATTTCCTCTTTATGTTTTAAAAGGAAAGGTGTTTGAGTAGAAAAAGGAATTTGAGAAAAAAGTTTAAAAAAGAAAGATTCTATCTTAAAAGAATTGTTTTCTTGAGATTTGAGTTTGTGCATTAGGGTTTCTATTGCCTTTAAAAAAGAAAGAGAATCTAAAAGAAATTCTTTAGGAATAAAGCAATAAGAAAGATGTAATTCTTGCAGTTTTGCTTTATATTCTTGGTGCAGTTTATAAATGTGTTTAGCTTCTTTTATTTTCTTGTTTAATGTAAAATATCCTCCTTTATACCAAATCTTATCTGCCTTGCTTAAAGCTTCTCCTAAGAGATAAGCTAAATGGTATTTATAAGATAAAGATTCTGGATAATCTTTACAAGATTGCAAGGGAGGATATTTTAAAGATGGGAAAATTTCTATTATTTCGTTATATTTGCGTTTTTTGGCTTTGTGAAGCTGGATAATTTTAAAAAGATTAAAAAGAAAGCTAGGAAAATAAAAAATTTTTAAGATTAAAGAATTTTGCTTATCTTGCCCCCCCCCCCCCCACTATTTTATTAAAAGCAATCATACAAAGCCCCAGTTTATAAGCCAAGTGGTTTTGGATTCTATCTTTGGTGGAATGGGGATTCATTTTGTCTCCTTTGGTTTATTTTGTGGATTTTTGGATTCTATCTCTCTTAAGAATGCGTGGAGTTTATTGTATTCTTTGCGTTCTAGGAATCTTACCTTTTGGCTTGGAAGATTGTTTAAATGCACGAATCCATAAGCAATGCGTTTCAAGTCCAACACTTCTAACCCAAAATGCGCAAAAAATCGGCGAAGTTCTCGGTTTTTTCCCTCTGTGATTGCAACTTTGATTTTGGAGTATTTTGAGGTATTTTTAATGCAAGTATAGCCCGCAAAGGGTGCAAAATCCATTCGCGTTATCTTGCTTTTGCTATGCGCACCTGCGCTTGCGTCGCTTAGGCTTAATCCTGATTCCATTGCATCAAACACATTTTCTTGAATCTTGCCCGATAATTTAAGCAGATACACGCGTTCTAAGTTGCTTTCCATAAGGGTGCGCGCAACTTTGACATTATCACTAAGCAAAAGCAAGCCCTCGCTTGTGAAGTCTAGTCGCCCCACAGGCGTAAAATGTGCGAATCGTTTAGGCAAGGAATCAAAAATGACACGTCGTCCCCTATCGTCCTTTTTGCTTACAAGTTCGCCCTTTGGCTTGTGATAAACAATTATCGTGTATTCCTCTTTTGCCTTTAGTAATTTGTCGTTGAGATAGATTTTTTCTCCCTCTTGCACTTGGTAAGCAAAGTCTGTGATAACTTTGTGTTTTATGCTGACTTTGCCCTCAAGAATCAGTTTGTCTGCCTCGCGTCTTGAATATTTAGAATGGTGTGCAATGTATTGATTGAGTCGCATTTTATTTCTTAAATTTAAAATTTTTTTCTTTCAGAAAAGATTTGAGATTTTCTTTGTGTTTACCTTGCAAAATAAGGGAGATTCCGCTTTCTTTTTCCTCTAGCTTTCCTCCGCTTGCAAAATGTTTTTTTACCTCTTTTAGAATCTTTTGCATTTCCTCTTTGCTCTCATAAAAGATTCCACAACGCGTAATGTCTTTGCCGCTGGCTTTTTCTTCATTAATACCTAAAAGGTAGGAATCCTTTTCTTTTAGGGTAAGGTTACTTTTGCAAACACACGCACTTTTTAACTCCCCGCATTTTTTACATAAAGTGTCCAATGTGTCTTGAAATTTTGCTTCTAAGGTAAAGTTTAGTTTTGCCATTGGAGTTGTTTAAATTCCTCTTTGATTTCACTATGCACGCATAATGCGCTAATCATTTCTAGCTCTTGTGTTTGGGTTCTAAATAGAATTCTAAGTTCGCGTTTGCCTTGATGACGCAGTGCGGCTTCTTTTAAGAGTCGCAAGATGTCCGTGTCTGTATGAAAATCTAGCACAAGCATCAAAGGTTCGCTAGTATCTGCCTTTTGAATCACAAAATCTACCTTTTCTTTTTTTGCGTCCTCTAAGGTTAAAACTTTTTCTGCTTTGAGTTTTTTGGTTTCATCTTGTTCTTGCACGAGGCATTTGACTGCAATTGGTTTTTCTTTGTCTTCTATATTGTCTAGTTGCTTTAAGGTTTGTTCAAAGATTGTTAATTCTACACTGCCATATAAATCTTGAAGTTTTAAGATTCCATAAGGTTTGCCATTTTTTGAAATTTTTTTGATAATATCCTCAATCTTGCCCGCAATCAAAATACGGCTATTTTCGGCGATGTCTTTGATTTGATTCGTGGAAGTGCATTGTATAGATTTGAATATTTCTTTGTAAGAATCTAGCGGATGTCCAGAAGCATAGAATCCCAAGCTTTCTTTTTCAAATTCTAAAATTTCTTTTTGGCTAAATTCTTCGTAATGTTCTAAGTTGAGATTCACTCCTACTAATTCTTCATCATTGCCAAAGAGCGAATTTTCTGCTTCTTTTTTGGCATTTTGTGCTGCTTTTGCGGCTTCGGTTAGAGATTCTATTTGTTCTAATAAGGATTTGCGCGTGTAGTTGAAATCGTCCATTGCACCGCTTTTAATGAAAGATTCTAATGCCTTTTTATTTACTTTTTGTGGGTCAATGCGCCCTAAGAAATCCTCTAAATCTTTAAAATCTCCACTATTTTTGCGCTCGTCTAAAATGATATTGATTGCAACTTCTCCCGCTCCTTTGATTGCGCCAAGTCCAAACAAAATGCAGCTTTCTCCATTAACTTCTGCAACGCTAAACTCTAGTTCTGATTTTTGAATATTGGGTGGAAGCACCTTAATCCCCATTTGATTCGCTTCTTCAATGTATTCTACGATTTTGTCTGTATCGTTTTTTTCTGAAGTGAGGAGAGCCGCCATAAACTCTTTAGGATAATAAGTTTTTAAATAGGCAGTTTCAAAAGTTACCATAGCATAAGCGGCAGAATGGGATTTGTTAAATCCATAGCCTGCAAATTTAACAATGAGTTCCCATAATTCCTCCGCTTTGGCTCTATTAAATCCTTGTGCAACCGCACCTTCGGAGAATTTGCTTTTATTGTCTGCCATAATTTTTGCATCTTTTTTACCCATTGCACGACGAATCAAATCCGCCTCTCCTAAACTAAATCCCCCAATTTTTTGCACAATTTGCATTACTTGTTCTTGATATACAATTGTTCCATAAGTAGGACGCAAAATAGGCTCTAATTCTGGAAACATATAAACAATAGGTGCTTTGCCGTGCTTTCTATCAATAAAGTCGCTCACCATTCCTGATTCTAAAGGACCAGGACGCCCTAGTGCAATGATAGCAATGATGTCTTCAAAAGTGCTTGGACGCATACGCTTGTTAATCCCTTGAAACATACTAGATTCTATCTGAAAGACGCCAAGTGTATTGCCACTTTGCAAAGTTTCATAGACTTTTTTGTCATCTACATCTACGCTTAGGAAGTCTATGTCTTTGTTATATCTCTGTTTGATGAGTTTTAAGGCGTTGTCAATCAAAGTCAGCGTTTTTAAGCCCAAAAAGTCAAATTTAATTAAATCCACATCTTCAAGGAATTTCATAGAGTATTGCGTAACAACGATTCCATCACGCAAAGAGCGATAAAGCGGGGCTTTGTGCCATAGTTCTTGTTCAGAGTCAATCACGATAGCCGCCGCGTGTGTGCCGGGATTCCGCTTTGTGCCCTCTAAAATAATTGCAAAATCCCACACTTTTTTTGCAAGTGGGCTACTTGCAAGGAGTTCCGCGATTTTTGGTTCTTTGTTGTAGGCTTCCTCTAGGGTGATTTCCAATTCTTTTGGAATTAGTTTTGCAAAGGTATCTGCGTCTCCATAAGGCATTCCCATAACGCGTGCCACATCACGAATCACCGCTTTAGCTTTCATCATACCAAAAGTAACGACTTGCGCTACATTGTGTTGCCCATATTTTTCGGTAACATAATTAATAATTTCCTCGCGCCTGCTTTGGCAGAAGTCCATATCAATATCTGGCATACTTACGCGTTCAGGATTTAAGAATCGCTCAAAGAGTAAATCGTATTTCATCGGGTCAATATTGGTAATCTCTAAACAAAATGCAACCAAGCTTCCTGCTGCACTTCCACGACCGGGACCTACCGGGATTCCACGTTCTTTTGCCGCGCGCACGAAATCCCAAACAATCAGCATATAGCCGGGAAATTTCATTTTGTTGATAATTTCAATCTCGCGTTCAAGTCTTTCTCTATACTCTTGATGTCGGCTAGATTCCACATTTAAAAGTCGTTTTTCTAAGCCTTGACGACATTTATAAGCAAAATATTCACTATCTTTTGTGAAATCTAATCCTTCAGCCTGTGCGTATTCTTGCGTGAATTTAAAGCTAGGAGGCGTGGGGTCGCCTAAATGCAGTTTTAAATCACATTTATTCGCAATTTCTTGTGTATTTTCAAGAGCCTCTGGCAAATCCGCATAAAGTTCCGCCATTTGTGCAGGTGTTTTGATGTAAAACTCCTGCACAGTATGGTGCATACGATTGGGGTCGTTAAAATCCTTGCCAAAGCCGATACAAAAGGCTACTTCTTGTGCTGTGGAATCACTTTGGTAAGTATAATGCGTATCGTTGGTTGCAATGATTTTAATTCCTGTTTCTTGGGATAATTTGAGGAGTTGATTGTCAATGAGTTGCTGCTCTTGGATTCCGTGCCGCATAAGTTCTAAATAAAAATCTTCCCCAAAAATTTCTTTGTATTCTAGTGCGACTTCTTTCGCGCGCTCATAGCCTTTTCTTCCTTTGTTGTCATCTTTTTTGAGGTTTAAATGCCACTGCACTTCGCCATTGAGACACGCACTACTGCAAATGAGCCCCGCGCTGTGTTCTGCTAGCATTTTTTTGCTAATACGCGGTTTCATATGGAATCCATACAAGCAAGCCTGTGAGCTTAGATACATTAGATTCTTGTAGCCCTCTAGGTTTTTGGCATAAAGGCAGAGATGGAATCGCTGATTATTTTTGTCGCTAATATTCTCTGCATTGTGCAAATAAGCTTCCATTCCTAGAATCGGCTTAATACCCTCTGCTTTCATTGCCTTATAAAATTCAATCGCACCAAACATATTGCCGTGGTCCGTGATTGCTACGCTTTCCATTCCGTATTCTTTAATTTTTTTTGCTAAAGTTTTGATTTTATTTAATCCGTCAAGCAAGGAATATTCTGTATGTAAATGTAAATGCGTAAATTTCGGCGTTTGACTCATTGTAAGCCTTCAAATTTGGTATGGATAGAATTGTGATTTTAACTTATTATTACTAATAAAGTGATTAACTTGAATATTTGAGTTGTGAAAAAGTTGAAGTTTAAGAATCTCGTAAGAATCTTAAGCTGGATTCTTACGAAAAAAGAATTTTATTTGGTAAAAAGCACGGATTCTATTTGATTTTCACCATAAATTGGAGCAAGTGTTTTATTGTAAGCTTCTTTCATAAAACCATTCTCGTTGAGTGTTTTTATCTCTAAATTTAGCCATTCCAATAACTCTTTATCCCCCTTTTTTACTGCCGGTGCGATAACATCTTCTTCACCTAATTTTCCGATTCCGACTTTAAATTCTGGATTTTCTTTTGCCCAAGCAAAAACTAGTAGATTATCGTGCGCTAAGGCTACACCTCTCCCGTCTTTAAGAGCTAAGAAAGCTTCTGTGTTTTGGTCGTATTTTAAAAGCTCAATCTCTGGGTGATTTTTAGTAAAGTAAAAGTCCGCAGTTGTGCCTTTGTTGATAATGAGTTTTTTGCCTTTTAAGTCTTCTATACTTTGAATTGCGCCGTCTTTGGAAACAACTCCAAGCGCAACTTTCATATAAGGAGTAGCAAAATCCACCACTTCTGCGCGTTCTTTGGTCTGTGTAAAGTTTGCCATTATCACATCTACCTTGCCGCTTTTTAAAAATTCTACGCGACTTGCTGCTTCAACCAATTCAAATTTTACCTTGTTGGCATCTCCTAAGAGGTCTTTGGCGATTTGTCTTGAGATTGCAACATCAAATCCGTCATTCTCGCCCTTATCATTCACAAAACCAAAAGGTGGTTTGTCGCTGAAAACTCCAATGGTAATGATTCCTTTTTGTTTAATGGATTCCAAACCATTGCTCACTTTTTCTGTGCTTGTGCTATTTCCGCAGCCTACAAGCAATGCTCCAAAAGCGAAAGTCAAAAATAGTTTTGAAAACTTGTTCATTGATTTTCCTTGAAAATTATTTTGCAAAAATGCGTGTAATTTTAACAATAAAATCTTAAAAATCGTAACCATATTTTAAATTTAATCTTTATTTGTTGTTTTTAAGTTTTATTTTTGAAAACTATTTTTAAGTTTGGATTCTGCGGGGGGGGGGGGTATTTTATGGTAATTGCTCAAAGAAAATGATAGAATCTGTATTTAAATTTCATTAAATAGGGACAAAATGAATCTACAAAATAAAAAAGTCGCCATAGTTTTAGCAGGAGATGAGAAGTTAGACTTCGCGATTGCAAATGTGATAATTGGGCTTAAGAGATACAATGAATCCTTGATTGATAGAGTTTTTGTTTATACAGATATGCCACAAGAGAAAAGGGATAAAATTTCTCTGATTTGGAGAGATAAAATCGCTTTTGTTGCCTTTGGCTATGAGGATTTTGAAAGGGAGTTTAGTTGTGCAACAAATGAAGAAATACCAGAATGTATCGCACAAGATAAAAGATTTGGGCATCATATTTACGCGAAATTTTATTGTTTTGATTTGTTGCGGGATTATGATTATGTGATTTGGCTTGATTCTGATGTGTTGGTGCAAAATTCCATTGAAGATATTTTAGCAGTAGATACAGACTTTAAATGGGGCAATGGACAGAGAAAACAAATAGAAGCTTATTTGAGTAATTTTGCAGAGATTAACGAACAAGAAATAGCTAAACCCAATGGCGGTGTTATTAGCTTCTCAAAGAATATTTTAAGAAAAACTTCCATTCCTTTAAGGTTAGAATGCTATAAGATTGTTAGTCGTTGTTATTCTTTGGGGGTTTTATCGGAAGTAGCAATGAGTGATGAAATACCCTTTGGAATTATTGCCTATGAATATCATTTAAGTTTTGCTCCATTGCGTGTCGCAAATATTGCTCCTTATAGCCCTCATTGCTCTAAAGATGTCGCTATTATTCACGCAGTGAGTGGTTCTAAATTTTGGTCCTCTGCTTTTAGTTCTTTACTCTTTGGAGAGTGGTATGTTAATCATAAAGAATGGGAGAGAATCTCACAACAAACGAAGGAATTTGAATATAAAAAAAGCAATCTCCCAATAGAAAATCTAGGAAATCTATATGGATTTTTATTATCTTTGCATTACTTGACACCTTTGATTTTGAGATTAGAAAAAAGGATTTTTGGTGATTCTGCCTATCTTTATATTTCTCCCAAATTAAATGGTGTTGTAGAAATTTATTCTCATTTGCTGATAAAAGAAATATTCTATTGTTTTGTGTATAAACATCATTATGGTGAGTGGGATATTTCTTGTGAATTGCAACTTGTAGTGCAAAGATGCAAAGAGGAAATAAAATTTGATGAATTTTTGCTTATTTTACAAAAAATTGCACAAAAAACAGGATTAAAACAGCGAATCATCAAAGATAAGAATAATCAGATACAACAATGTGTATTTATGAAAAATGTGAATCTTAAAAATGTAGAGGAGTGTATCCAAGAATTTTTATTTTTAAAATCGGTGAGTTTTATACCGATTTATCAACATTTATTTAAAGAGAATGGGGAATCTAGCAGATATGAAACATTTTTTACCGCTACTTCTCGTGTCCAATCCCATCTTAGCTACCAATTAGGACAAATCCTCCTTAAAGATTCTAAATCTTTCTTTGGAATCTCAAAACTCCCTTTTAAGATTCTATGGACAATACTAAAACACAAAAACAAACAAAAACAATATCAAGAAAAAATCACAAACAACCCTTGCTTAAAGCTTCCCCCTTTAGAATCCTATCCTGACTACAAGCAAGCCTTAAAAATCAAAAATTATTTCTCTTACCAATTAGGAGAAGCATTCCTTACTTCTATCTCTGCGGTGGGGGGGGGGGATTTCTCACCTTTATCCGCAAAGTGCGTAAGTTAAAAGAGGAGCATAAGAAAAAGAGTTAAGATTCCATAGTGAATTTACTTTATGTAAGATTATAGATTGCTATGAAATGTGAGGACGGAAAGAATCCGTCCTTATGAGTAAAGTGAAACAATCTATAATCTTAGCAATCAAACCTTTAATGGCTAGATTTTGAATTACGAATCGTAAGGCTAAAATTACAATCCTTTAAGACTTTTTGTGAGGACTCTTGCCACACACATTTAAAAACTTGCTTGGGGGGGAAATATAATCTTAAACAAAGCTGCAAGGCGAAATAAAATTCTATAAAAATAAAAAGAATTAAGTAGTTTTGTAGTAGAATTAAATTTTAGTGATTTGAAATAAACACTTGCGTAAAAAGGGGTTGTTATGTTACCAGCATGGAGTAAAGAAATTAGCGTGCATAATGAAAAGATTGATGAACAGCACAAAAAGCTATTTGAAATCGCAGGTCGTGCCTATATGATGACAGAAAAAAAATCAAGCAAAGAGGAAGTGATTGGGGTTTTACGTGAATTGCTTGAATATACAAAGGAGCATTTTAAAGACGAGGAAGAGTATATGCAATCCATTTCTTTTCCTCGTTTGGAGGCACATAGGGCAATTCATCAAGACATTATTAGGGATATGGTAAGTGCAGTAACGCGTGTGCAGAATCTTAACGATTTAAAAGATGAGATTGCAAAAATTGCAAAAAATTGGCTTTTGGTGCATATTATCAAAGAAGATATGCAAATTGAAAAATTTCGCCGCAATACCTGCCCGCTCCCTATAAAACCAACAGAACCAAAACCTGAAGAAAAGCCTGTGCAAACTGAAAACAAAAAAATTGAATATTTTTGCAGTTGTCCTAATAAGGTGCATTATGTGCCGATAGATGTAGATAAAAAGATTCGTGCAGGCGGTGTTTTTAATTGTAAAGTTTGCAAGCAAGCAATTCAACCTAAGTAATAAGGGGGACAAAATGTTAGATAAAAATGAGTTAAACGAATATGCTTTGATGGCAAATGCTTTGCGGTTTCTTTGTGCTGATATGGTGCAAAATGCCAATAGCGGACACCCTGGTGCTCCAATGGGGTTAGCAGATATTGCGGTGGTGCTTGGATTCCATATTAGACTAAATCCAAAAAATCCTAAGTGGATTAATCGTGATAGATTGATTTTTAGTGGTGGGCACGCAAGTGCGCTTGTGTATTCTCTGCTGCATTTATGGGGTTTTGAAGTGAGCTTGGAGGATTTGAAAAACTTTCGTAAATTTGGTTCTAAAACGCCCGGACACCCAGAATACAAACACACTCCCGGAGTTGAAATCACCACAGGACCGCTAGGACAAGGAATCGCAAATGCAGTCGGGTTTGCAATGGCGGGTAAGCTTGCTGCTTCTATGCTAGGTGAGGATTTGATTCATCACAAAGTCTATTGTTTGTGTGGCGATGGGGATTTAGAAGAGGGTATTTCGTATGAAGCTGCTTCGCTTGCTGGGCATCACGGCTTAAACAATTTAATTTTAATTTATGATTCTAATAACATTACGATTGAGGGAGATTGTTGCATTGCGATGAGCGAAAATATCAAGGCGCGTTTTGAGGCTCAAAATTGGGAGGTGTTCAGCATAGATGGACATAATTTCCTAGAGATTGATGAGGCTTTAAAAAAGGCAAAAAGTGCGCTTAAGCCCGTGCTAATTATTGCAAAAACACAAATTGCCAAAGGTTCGCAAAAATTCTGCGGCTCGCATAAAGCACACGGAGCACCGCTAGGGGCAGAGGAGATTTGCATCTCAAAAGAGAGCTTGGGATTCAATCCAGAGGAGCAGTTTTTTATCCCGCAATCTTGCAAAATTCGCTTCCAAAATACCGCAGAATTAGGAGAATTAGAAAATCATAAATGGAATCAAATCTTTGCAGAAAGTAGCCAGAAATCTCTTTTAGAGGAAATGTTGAAGCCAGATTTTAGCAAAATTGTTTATCCAAACTTTGAAGAACAAGAAGCGCAAGGCAAAGCAATTGCAACGCGTGCAAGTAATGGAATCATCTTGAATGCAATCGCACAGGCTTTACCCGGATTTGTTGGGGGAAGCGCGGATTTAGCTCCGTCCAATAATACAGAATTAAAAGGCAAGGGAGATTTTCCAAAGGGTAGAAATTTTCACTTTGGAATCCGAGAACACGCAATGGGCGCAATCAGTAATGCAATGGCTAATTATGGTTTGTTTTTGCCATTTTGTGCTACCTTTTTTGTGTTTAGTGATTATTTAGCACCAAGTGTTAGAGTGGCAAGCTTAATGCAAAGTAAAGTCTTTTATATTTGGACACACGATTCTATCGGTGTTGGAGAAGATGGGGCGACACACGAACCTATTGAGCAGTTAAGCCATTTTCGCGCTATGCCAAACCTCAATGTTTTTCGTCCTTGCGACGCCTTTGAAAATGTTGCTTGTTGGCAAGTGGCTTTTGAGATTAAGGGACCATGCGCGTTTGTTTTAAGTCGTCAAAATTTACCAATTTTAGAAAAAGTTTCTAAGGAAAATGTGCGCAAAGGTGCTTATTTGAAATTGGCTTCTAAATTGGATTTGCAAAACCCAAAAATCACGCTTTTAGCAAGTGGCAGCGAAGTAGATCTTGCGCTAAAGAGTGCTGAAAAGCTAGAGCAAGAGGGAATCGCAACGCAAGTTGTGAGCGCACCAAGTTATGATTTATTTATGCAAGAGGGCAAAGATTATCGGGATTCTTTGTTGAAAGGCAAAGTCATTGCATTAGAAGCAAGTCGTGCTTTGGAATGGTTTGCTTTTGCAGAGGAAGTGATTGGTATGTCTAGTTTTGGCGCAAGCGGAAAGGGCGAGGAATTATTTAAGTATTTTGGTTTTAGTGTGGAAAATGTAATACAAACCGCCAAAAAACATTTGGGATAAAAGGTGGAAAGCCTCCATTTGTTTTCCAATACACGCGCAATGAAGCATTTTTTTGTGCAAAATTATACAGAGGATTTTTTACCGAGTGCAAAAAGTATTGCCGAGTTTTTAGATTTTATTTTAAGGGTGGAGGGAAAGCGAAAGATTCCGCCTTTTTTGCGCAATTTTTATTTGTATCAAGCAATTCAAGAAAATTATCAAAATACACAAAAATTAGGCAACTTTGCTAGGAATTTCACGCAATTTCTACTCAATTCTACTTTTTTTTTAAAATTTTATGATGAATTGTGTGCGGAATGTGTTTCTTTGGAATCGCTAGCAAATTTTGATATTTATGCCTTTTATGACGACCATTTGGAAGTCTTGAAAGCAATTTTTAAAAGCTATCAAGAAATTTTAATCAAAAATCATTTTTTTGATAAATATTTTTTAGAGGATTACCAAATTACTTTTGAGTTGCTTTACCCGTTTGAAAGAATCGTGATTCATTTAGAGGGTTTTTTGAGCCAATTTGAAATGCAGGTGTTGCGTAAAATTTCTAAGAAATTGCCCATTACTTTTGAATTGAATTTGGATTCTTTTAATCAAGAGTATTATACAAAACTATTTGAAATCCCTTTGGAGATAGGATTTTATGAGATTGTGTTGTTTTGCAATAAACTAAGTTATGATAAGATTGTGCAAAACATCAATTCTAAGGGCAAAGAATCGCAAGTTCAAGTGTTGGAGTTTAGGGATAAAATAGCAGAAGTGGGTGGTATTTTTGCTCAAATTGATGTGTGGTTGGGACAAGGAATCACACCAGAGCAGATTTGCATTGTTTTACCTAATGAAGAGTTTGCGCACTATTTAAGGCTTTTTGACAAAGCACGCAATTTTAACTATGCTATGGGGAGTGCTTTAAAGTCAAGCGCATTGTATCGGAATCTCAAAAATGCTATTAAAGCGCAAAATGCGCAAGCAAACTGCAATGAATCTCCGCAGGTTGAGGAGCAAGATTCTACCTTAGCGATTCCCAATTTTTTAGATTTTGAATCTTTTAAAGAGTTTTTGCAGAATTTAGAGGCAAATTCCAAAGAGGCACAACGAGTCAAAGAGAAGTTTTTAGAGGGTTTAGAGCAATTTGATTTTGCTTTAAAATATCTTACATCTTTGAGTGTGCAAGAACAGATTTTGGCTTTTTTGGATATGATAGAAGAAGTTACATTAGATGATGTCGGTGGCGGACGCATTAATGTAGTGGGGATTTTGGAGACACGTGGCGTGTGCTTTCCCTATGTCATCATTCCAGAGTTTAATGCAGGAAATGTACCGAGCCTAAGTGATAAAGATTTGTTTTTGAACACTGCAATGCGTGAGAAAATAGGGTTGCCTACACGAAAAAGTCGTGAAAATTTACAAAAACATTATTATGCTAAATTATTACAAGGAAGCTGCCAAGCTTGGATTATGTGCTTAAGCAACGATGAAAATAAGCCCTCGCGCTTCTTATTGGAGGATTCTATTTTTGGAAATTCCCCTTTGTTAAAGGCAGATACACGATATAGTGAGTATTTTTTGAGCGGTAAGGCATTAAATTATCAAGAGTGCGAAATTGTCGCTCCTTTGGAGATAAAAGATTTTAGTGCGACAAGTTTGCAGTGTTTTTTGACTTGTCAGCGTAAATTTTATTATCGTTACATCTTGGGATTCAAAGAGACTGCGAATGAGGCAGTGAATATTGGTAGCAAAATCCATAATATTTTAAAAGAAATCTATCAAAGGACGCAAGATTATAATATGGATTTGATGTATCAAGAGTTTTGCAAGGAAATGGACAAAAGCCATAGTTTAAAAGAATCTTTTGAAAGCGCATTAGCAAAAAAATATCTCAAAAATTTCTTTGAATCAGAAAAAGTCCGTTTGGAGTCTGGCTGGATTCCTTTTGCCTTTGAGCAGGATTTTTGCTTTGAGTTTGCGGGATTTGCGCTTAAAGGGCGTATAGATAGGATAGATAAAAGAGGCAATGAAGTTTGTGTGCTAGACTATAAATACAAGCGTAATTTAAAGGTGGAATCTAAAAATTATGAAAAAGCCACAGATTTTCAGTTGCCCATCTATGTTTTAGCGATTCAAAAAGGTGCGATTTGCGCGTGTAATCCTAAGCAAATTCAAGCGGGATTCTATGATTTATATGAAGCGCAAATTAAACGAGAACAAGACTTGAATGCGAAGATTGAAGTTTTGCAAGAAAAATTAGAGACGATTAAAAAAGATTCCAAAGAAGTGAATTTTGTATTAGCTAGCAAGCGCGAAGCTTGCCAATATTGCGACTTTATTTACCTTTGTAACCGCTATTAATCGCCTTTAATGTCCTGACAATAAAGAGCAGGCATAGGCTTGCCATTAGAGCCTTAAAAACATAAACCGATTGTGTGTGCAACTTATCAAAAGTCGCATTTGCGATTCCCTCTTCGCCCAAACTTTGTGCTTGCAAAATATAAGGCGTATAATAAAGGGTAAAAAGAAAGATTAAAACAATGCTAATAAGTCCTAAAAGCGGGGCGATTCTAGCGTTACTCACACGAAAGGAGAGAATCTCATAGAATAGTATCACAACAGCAAGGAAGTTTAAAAGAATATTGAGCTTGACAAAAATGCTTGTCATTAGGATTCCTGATTGAAAGAGTGTCATTTCTAGGTTTGGCACAAGAGCGGGAGCACGAAAGATAGAGGGCGCACTCAAAGCTCCGCTTGCAATCACCGCACCAAGCGTAATGCCTAGAGAAAGCAGATAAAAGACTAAAAAGTAGGGTTGTAATCTGAAAAAACTTTGCATAAAAATCCTTTGATTTTTGTTGAATTATAACCAAATTGCTTTGCGATGTTGTTTAAGTTTGCGTTGTTGCTCCAAAAAATAAAAGGAACGTGGGTTTGTTTCTTAGGCACAATAAAATAGAGTATTCTGTGTAGCTAGATTCCCTATTCTCCAAAACTTTAAAGAAAACCACGAGATTTTAAGGGCTTGCTTGGGATTTAAAAAAGAGAAAGCGGGAAAAATGCACTATGAAATGTTATTCTTGTCGGGTGTTTTTAAATCATTTTTTGTGCTTAATTTTTATTTTAAAATTGGAATTAAAATACATTTTGCCAACAAAACCAAAGGGATTTTATTTTTTGAAAATCTAGGTTATAATAGTCGGAATAAGGAGTAAAAATGAACCAAGAAAATAGCATAAAATGCCCAAATTGTGGGAAACAAATTGATGTGCAAGCTATTGTGTATCATCAGATTGAGCAAAAGATTTATCAGGAAAATTTAGAATCCAAAAAGCGATTTGAAACAGAAATTGCACAAAAAAGAAAGGAATATAAGCAAGCTTTTGAGGCATTACAAGCCGAGCAGGAATCCTTGCAAGAAAAAGTCCAACAAGCCACCAAAGAATCCTTAAAGCAAGAGAGACAAAAACTTCAAGAGTCTCTTAAACAAGAATTTGCGCAAGAATATCAAGAAGCCTTGAAAACTATGCAAAAAGAATTGGAGGAAAAATCCAATCAAGTCAGGGAATTAAACCTAAGCAAAGCGGAAATTGAGAAGTTAAAAAGAGAAAAAGGAGAGATAGAATCTAAAATCAAAGCCCAAGAGCAAGAGCGTCTTGCACAAGAAATGGCAAGCTTTAAAGAAAAGTTACATAAAGAAATAGAATCGCAAAATGAGCTAAGATTTCGTGAGAAAGAGCAGCAACTAGAGGGACTTAAAAAGCAACTCCAAGAAGCACAACGAAAGGTAGAGATTGGTTCGCAACAGCTACAAGGAGAGGTGCAGGAACTAGCGATTGAGGAATATTTACAGGTGCAATTTCCCTTAGATGATATTGTAGAGATTAAAAAGGGAGCGCATGGAGGGGATTGCGTGCAGATTGTGCATACAAGAGAGATTCCAAATTGTGGCAAGATTTATTACGAAAGCAAACGCACAAAGGAGTTTCAGCGCGCGTGGATTGAAAAGTTTAAAGCAGATATGCGCAAGGAAAATGCAGATGTGGGTGTGATTGTTAGTCAAACAATGCCAAAGGAGCTAGAACGAATGGGGTTGCTAGATGGTGTGTGGATTTGCACCTTTGAGGAGTTTAAGGCTCTTTGTGCTGTGTTAAGAGAAGGCGTGATAAGAGTGCAAATCGCACAAAAATCCCAAGAAAACAAGCAGGATAAAATGGGTTTGCTTTATCAATATCTCACGAGTTCTGAATTTAAAATGCAAATAGAAGCGATTGTAGAGGGATTTACACAAATGCAGAGTGATTTAGATTCCGAGAAACGCGCAATGCAGAGACTATGGAAGCAACGTGAAAAGCAGATTCAAAAGGTGCTTGAAAATGCGATTGATATGTATGGTTCTATTAAAGGAATCGCAGGAAATGCGATTGGCAATGTGAAAGCCTTAGAGATTCCTTTTAACGAAAACTTGATAGAGGACTCTAATATTTAATCAAGCCTCCAATTAATCGGTGTTTTGCCAAGTTGTGTAAGAATCGCATTGGTTTTTGAAAAATGCTGACAACCCAAAAACCCGCTACGCGCTAAAGGAGAAGGGTGGGCAGCCTCAAGAATAAAATGTTTGTTGGGGTTAATCAAGGATTTTTTGGCTTTTGCATAATTTCCCCACAATAAAAAAATAATTCCCTCGCAGTGAAAGTTGATTTGCGAAATCACGGCATCAGTGAAATGTTGCCAACCAAAATGCTGATGAGAGGTGGGCTTGCCTGCTTCCACACTCAAAATGCTATTTAAGAGCAATACACCCTCGCGCGCCCAAGAGCTTAAATCTCCGCTTTGACAAGGAGGAATTCCTAAATCCATTTGTAATTCTTTATAAATATTCTGCAATGAGGGCGGAATCCTAACCCCACTAGGCACAGAGAAAGACAATCCCATTGCCTGATGAGGTTGGTGGTAGGGGTCTTGTCCTAAGAGTACAACTTTTAACTTGTCAAAGGGCGTGAGATTAAACGCATTAAAAATAAGTTTTGCAGGAGGATAAATCACCGCACCGCTTGTTTTAGCCTCCAAATAATGTGCCTTAATCTCTGCAAAATAGGGTGATAGAAACTCATCTTTTAAAATTTCTTTCCAGCCTTGCTCTATTTTGATATTTTCAAGTTTAATTTGTGATTCCATTGTTTTGCCTCTATTTGTTTGTGCGGCGGTTGTCGCGCATAATTGCATTAAAGCGTTGCAATAAAATAGGATTGCTTGAAATATCAAAATTGCCAATAATGCGTGTAACATCGCGTTCATCTAACACACTTAGTGCTTCTTTTAACATCATTGCAAAGGCGAGTTCATCTTCGCTTAGAATCACATCGCCAAGTTTTTTTGTATATTGTTTAATTAGTGCTTTTTCTTCTTTTTCTCTGTCGCGGTCTTCAATTAAAACGCGTTCAATATGCGAAAGCACTTGAAATTTTTTGGCTTTGAGTATAGGGCGAGTATAGGCTTTTGTAAGAGACATAATGCGTTCAATAATCTCGTTTTTTTCTTCTTCGTTTTCATAAAATTGTTCGTAGTTTTCATACATAGAATCTGGGTAATAATCACGGATAATGTCGTATTTGAGTAAAGCAATTTTGCTCAAACGCTCTTGATTGTTTTGCGCACTCATATTTGCGATACTTTCACGCAAAAAGTTTATGTCTTCTCGGCGGTCTCCATAAAATTTTAACTGCTCAAATCGTTCCTCTGCAGGATAAAATTCGCATAACTTTTCAATTCTATCTAACAGAATTTCTTGAAAAGAACGATAAGCAACTTCTGTAATTTGCGTCATTTGTTTGTATTGCTTATCACTAGATTGAGACAGCACAAGCTCAATGGCTTCGTTTAAATCGTATTTTTCTAGGATTTTTTCTATTGCATCATAAAGAATCGCAAAATTAATGTCTTCTACCGAAATTGCGTGATAGACAAGTTCCATTTCTCGTTCAATATTATTTGAATCCTCTCCGGGTATAATTTCTGTTTGTTTGTCTGCGCGCAAGGTATTCATATATTCTGTAATGCGTTCTTTGGAGGTTTGCTTAAAAAGTTTTGCAAGGTCCGACATCGGCATACTTTCAAGCTTTTCTTTTGTGTAACCATATTGGCTTAATTGCCAAATAATTTCGCGTCTGTTCATCAAATCACCTCTTGTGATGGAATGTCAAGTTTTGTCTCTTGCAAGGCAAGCCAAGTCTTGAGTGCTTGAATATGCTCTTTTGTATCGTGGCAACGAATAATGCTTGCGCCGTTTTTTAGGGATTCTAAATGAATCGCAAGAGTGCCGCTTAATCGTTCCTCCGCACTACAAGGCGTGATTTTATCAATCAGACTTTTGCGACTTGCGCCGACCAAAAGAGGATAACCAAAGTGCAAAAAATGCCCTAAATGCTTAATAAGTGCCAAATTATGTTCTAAGGTCTTGCCAAATCCTATGCCAATATCTAGGATAATTTTTGAGATTCCGGATTTTTCTAATGCTTTTATTTGTGTTTCAAAAAATTTATCTATCTCTACAAATAGATTTTGATAATGTGGATTGTTTTGCATTTCTTTTGGGTTTCCTTGCATATGCATTACAACACATTCACAATCATAGCCACGCACAGCCTCAATCATTTCTTTTTTGGTGAATCCTGTGATGTCATTTATAAGATGAAAGCCACAATCTAAACACATTCTTGCAACATTTGGGGTGTAGGTGTCAATGCTTAAGATGATTTTTTCGTTGATTTTTTCTTGCTTGATGAAATCTAAAATATTTTTTAAACGCGCTTTTTCTTCCTCTTCGCTTACCCAAGCACTGCCTGGTCGTGTGCTTGCCGCGCCAATGTCTATGATTTCTACCCCCTCTTGTATCATTTCTAGGATTCTTAGTTTTGCCTCTTGCGCACTTTTCCTAGAATCTTGATAAAAACTATCGGGAGTTGCATTGATAATCCCCATAATTTTAGGTTTAAAACGATGAAATTTAAGGTGGGATTCCAAATCTTGTGCTACTTGTTTTAATTCAAAAGGTTGTAGTTTAAGTTTTTTTAGTAGTGCTTTGCTCTGTGAGAGGTTGAGCATTAGGATTCCATTGTAAATTTCGCGTTTATAAAGAATCGCATCTCTTGGCAAGGCAAAATCTGCACCAACTGCTAAAGCTTCTTGTTTTAAAATATTTGCTGCAGGTGCTTTTAGGGATTGGATAGAGAAGCAAAAGGTTTTTGTTTTGTTGCGTAAGATTTGGTAACCTATATCTTCGCAATGGAGGTTTTTAAGTTCGTTTTCACAATTTTCTAAATACTGCACAAATGCCATTGTAGTCCTTTTAAACTATCAAAAGTTTTGACGAGCAAAATTTTGTTTTTTCTTGCGCAAGATTAATAATAGCAAAACCAAAAGTATATGGTGTGATTTTTCGTGTTGCTGCTCCCATATCAGTGCGCGTTCAAATATTTTTGTTTCCTTGACATCAAAATGTAAGCCAATTTTTAACGCGTCTAAATAAAGGCTTTGAATCTCTATTTTAAGGGTGTTACTATTCATTTCTTTTTGTTTTTCTTTCAAAAATAAATAAATTTTTTCTAAATTTATCGTGCGAATATCCAAAGCAAAAGGAGGTAATTTTTGTTTGTTTGTGTGATTGAGTATGGGCAGGCGCGAACGAATTGTCGGAAGAAGCAGAGATTTCATTCTAGCATAAAGAACAAAAATAACTCCATTTGGAGGTTCTTCTAAGATTTTTAAAAGAGCATTTTGAGCATAAATATTGAAAGAATTTGCGGCAATCAAAATGGTTTTTGTTTTTTCGCTTGCGATATAGCTTTCATCAATAATCGCACGGGAGATTTCAATCGTCAATTCCTCTGCACAAAAGAGACGATAATTTTGCTGATTTTGTTTTTCATAGTATTCGCCTGCTGCACTAATGGGGTGATTGACAAGTAAAATGCGTCCAAGATTGGAATTGCTTGAGGGATTTAGAGTAGGAATTGCGTTAGAATCTCGCATAAAAATCCTAGATTAATCTAAGCTTACACGCCCAAACATTGCGGCTTCCAAGGTTAGATTAAAGATTCTATACATTTGCATTAAGTGAATATCCACAAGAGAATCTGTGGATTGTAAAGTAAAGCTATTTTGCAAACGCGTATCAAATATCCACAGAAAACCATCTTCGTGGCTTAGTGCAAGCTTTGCTCGCGTTGTGTCATTATGTCCCACATACCAGAAAAAATATTTTTGGGAAAAGACATTATCCAAATAATCGTTAATTAAATAAATTTCCGTTTCATCTTTGTGTGTTTTATCTAATTGAGGAAAAAGTGTTTGAATGCTGATGATTGGCACATAAGGGCGATTGTTTGTTTTATTGATGGAGCTAATCACATAATTCATAAACCATTCTCTATCTCTATCAGTTATCAAAATTATACTCTCGCCATTGAAAATTTTTTGTAAGGCGCGTTTGATTAACGGAATCCACTCAAATTTTCGCTCTTCAAGCCAAGTTGGGTGGCTTGCATCATAGCGCAAAGCTTGCAATGTCCAGCTAGATAAATCTTGCATAATTTGGATTATTTGTCTAGTTCATACACATTGTGTAGAGTGCGAATCGCTAATTCTGCGTATTTTAAACGAATCACCATAGAGATTTTAATCTCACTCGTGCTAATCATCATAATATTAATATTGTCTTCTGCAAGTGCTTGGAATGCCCTTGCTGCCACGCCACTATGAGATTTCATACCCACGCCTACAATAGAAACTTTGGCAATATCACTATCATAATCAATGCTTTCTACATTGCTTTCAAAAGCCTTTAATACACGCTTGGTATTCTCTAGTTCTACTTCAGGGATTGTGAAATCTATATCGGTTTTTCCGTCTCTCCCAATAGTTTGCACAATCATATCCACATTAATGTTTGCCTCACTCAATGCGCCAAAAATCTCTGCTGCGATTCCGGGTCTATCTTCTACATTGCAAATACTTACTCTTGCCTGATTTTTATCTAATGCGATTCCGCTTACAATTGGGTGTTCCATAATTTCCTCTTCCTTTGTGATTAATGTTCCTTCATTGTGGTTAAAACTATTTTTTGTAACAAGATTGACATTGAGTTTTTTTGCCATTTCTACGGAGCGATTCAAAAGCACCTTTGCGCCCATAGAGGCGAGCTCTAGCATTTCATCATAGCTGATTTTATCAATCTTTTTAGCTTTTGGCTCAATGCGCGGGTCAGTTGTATAAACACCATCTACATCAGTGTAAATTTCGCACAAATCCGCTTGCAATGCACCTGCAAGTGCTACTGCAGACAAATCACTTCCGCCTCGTCCAAGCGTTGTAACTTCTCCTTTGCGCGTAACGCCTTGGAATCCAGCAACAACGACAATATAGTCTTTGGCGAGCAAATCGTTTAGACGTGCAGTGTCAATGGATTCTATTCGTGCTTTGGTGTGCGAATCGTCTGTTATCATTCCAGCACCTCTCCCGCTCAAAGAGATGGCTTTGTAACCCAACTCTTCTAATGCAATCGCTAAAAGCGCACTTGTAACGCGTTCCCCAGCACTTAATACCATATCGGTTTCACGGACATTTGGCAAACGAGAAAAAAACTTCGTATAACCCAATAGCTTATCCGTTTCTCCGCTCATTGCAGAAACAACAACCACTACGCCATTGCCTGCTTTTTTTGCTTCAATGACGCGTCTTGCGACATTTTGGATTCTTTCGCAATCCCCAACACTTGTTCCGCCATATTTCTGAACGATTAGCATTATAAATACCCCTTTCTTTTAAAGTATTCTAAAACCTGTTTATAAACAGGACGTTTAAAATAAGTAATATGATTAAATAAATCATTGACACCTACAAACTTATATGCGTCAAATTCGGGCTTTTCTGTGTCAATATCAATCTCTCTTTGTTCTTGTAATCGCACTAGAAAATATTTCTGAATTTGTCCGTCATAAGGATACATTTTTTTGACAACTTGTGGTGGAAAGTCATAACTAATCCATTCCGGATATTCCGCAATAATATCTACTTTATTTGTTCCAATCTCTTCTTTTAATTCCCGAAATAATGCTTCTTTTGGGGTTTCAGATTTATCAATTCCACCTTGTGGAAATTGCCAAGCATTTTTAATATCTGTCCGACTTGCGATGAATAATTCACAAGTTAAGGGGTATTTAGGAGAAAGGATAATAGCGGCGACATTAGGTCTGTAAGTTTTGGTTTCTTTTTTCACTCGCTACTCCTTAAAAATTTTTAGAAATAATAATTTAAAAGTTTTTAAATGCAGTTGATATTAACTCATTATTTTTGTAAAATTATCATAAATTTTAGCTTATAAGTTAAACAGATAATTTTACATTGTTTAATTTATAAAAATTTTAGAAAGGTTTAATGTTGCAAATACAAAAAAAAACAAATAAAAAGACTATTAAGAAAGAATCGCAAGGGGTTTTAACAAAAGCAAATAAAATCCAAATGCAGATAATGCAACAAAAACAAATAAAAATTCTAAAAGTCGCAACAGAGTTATTTTTGAAATATGGCTACAAAAAAACAAGCCTTCAGATGATTGTTGCGCAAACAGGAGGTTCTTTTGCGACAATTTATAATATTTTTGGCAATAAAGAAGATTTATTCTCAAAGGTTATGGAATTTAACGGGAGGGATTTGATTGAATCTTTGAATAAAATTTATGTCCAAAGTATGAATTTCAATCTAAAGGTAGAAAAGTATTTTTATGATATTGGTTTGCATTTGATTCGTGAAATACTTGATATTAAAAACATAAGCTTTATGCGATTAATGCTTTTGGAATGCTATGATAATCCAAAGTTTGCAACAATTTTCAACCAAACCTCTAATGTTTTAAATTTGTTTTTTGTCAAAGGCATTGAAGCTTATAAAGATGAAATGAATTTGGACATTGACCAAAAGGAAGTTGAAGAATGTGCAAGAATACTGATTCACCTTGTGATTGAACCTTATTGGATGTATTCTTTAATGGATTCCAATTATCAAACTCCAAAGGAGAGTGAAATAGAATATGCCTTAAAACGTGCAATTAAAATTTTTATGCTTTATCTTAAACATTATAAGGAAATTAAATGATAATTGATACAGATTTGTTAAACCGATTATCCAAGTTGGGCGGAATTACATTAGAAGAAGGAAAGTTAGAAGAGACAAAAAAGCATTTAAGTGAGATTGTAAATTTTGTTGAGAATATTAATAAGCTAGATTTGGACAAGATTCCGGCGTCTTTTAACCCTTTGGATTCTAAATTGCCTATGCGTCAAGATGAAGTAGAATCCAAGTTAGAAATCACCAAAGAGATTCTTAAAAATGCTCCAAGTGCAGAGGAAAATTTCTTTATTGTGCCTAAGATTATTGAGTAAAATCTCATTGCAAGACTAATGGCAAAGCAAGCTTAATTTATTGCTTATTGACTTTATCAAACATTGGTTTTAAGATTTTATGATATTCTTCATTCCCGAAATTGATAATGACAAGATTTTCCCTTGCTCTTGTGAAGCCTGTGTAAAGCAACTCATCAAATTCGTTTTTTGTAGTTTTATCTTCTATAATAAGAAAGACCGCTTGACTTTCCCAACCTTTAAAGGAATGAATGGTTGAGATTTTGAGCATTCCACAATTCATCCAAAAGTGAATTTTCTTATTTCTACGTATAATTTCATAGTTTGCTTTATTTACTTTGCTTCTAAAACCTTGGATTTCTTTTGCATTTGTCTTTAAAAAGGATAGAAAAAAATCGAATCCTATTTTAAAATTTTCACATTTTTCACTAAAGCATTTTTCTATCTTCTCTGGATATTTTGCGTAAAGTTCTGCAATAGACAATAATTGGGCAATGAATTTTTTTATTTTTATATTTTGTTCGTCTGATAATTTTGTGTTGTTGGGGTAATTATTTCTTGCTAGTTCGTTTCTAAGCGCATCAAGCCATTTTTCATTATCTGAAAGCGCGCTTAAATACATTATTTCAGTGGTTTCAAACATTGTTTTGGTATTTTCTCTTGATAGAATCCTATAATAGCAGTCAAGCTCTCTTAATAAGGGTAAAGTGTATCCAAGGATAGTAATGTCATTAGGGGAAACATTATGTATTTTGTGCAATATATTTTCGCGTATAATATCGTAAATTGTTGGGATAATGGGCATATTTAAAAAATAGGTGTATTTAGTGTAACCTTCTTTCTCAAAGAGACCCTCACCTATTTTTTCATTCACCATATTATCTAGTTCATATTTCTTGCTAAAAAGTGTTTTTTGGAATTCTAATGTCAAATCTCTAATTTTTGAATCTGAGCGGTGGCAGATTTTTAATTCTGTTGGTCTCCCTAGTATATTTGTGATAATATCTTTATTTTTGATTGGATTACCATAAATATTTTGCTTTTCATCGCCAAAAATAATATATTCTCCCTCTGGAGCGAGAAATGAATCTTTGATAATATTCATCCAACTTCGTTTATAATCTTGTATTTCATCAATATAAATAGCGTCATAAGGGATAATTTTGTCTTTATTTTTAGCAAATAATTGTTCATTGGAGTAGTATTTATCATAATATTCTTCAATCTCCATTCCTTTGTTTTTGTGGGGTATTTCCATTTCAATTTCCATATTATTTAATTCTGCTTTGATGAATTGATGGTAATTAATAATGGTAAAATCTGCTATTTCGAAATCCCTATGCACTTGAATTAATTTATCACGTATAAAATTTCTAAGCGTCAAATTGTAGGTTAAGATAAGAATCTTTGGGTGTAACTTATCCATTTTTAGTTTTTGATAAGTCTTTACTGCTCTTGCAACAAGAGTGGTTGTTTTACCTGAACCAAAGACGCCTTTTACCCTCATTTCTTTTATTGGCTTGGAGATGATTTCTTTTTGTTTTTTATTGTATTCTATGAAGTTTCCGTCATTTTGCATATGAAATGTCGGTGTCAGCACTCTTTTGAAGCTGTTGTATATCTCATCTGTAAAGTATTGCTTATTTTGAGCGGAATGGGTTTTGAAAAATATTTTATTAAAATTCTCTTTTGTTAAGGAATCATTGCTTAATAAATCAATATTGAAACGCAAGGATTTGTCATTTTTTAATGGTTGTATCAGTGTATTTATTTGTTCTTTTGTTGCTTTATGAAAATATATGGCACATTTTACAATATTGAAATACTTTATATTGTTAATTTTTAAATTCAGTAGATTGTCAATATGTAGTTCAAAAAGATTTTCTTTATATTTACACACTTGACTAATTGGGGATTTGACAAGTGTATTTTGGTGGAGTACGCGCCATTTTTTGTTCTCATCTATAAAATAGCTTTCAAGATTCCAATCTTTTACTTCAATAATCAATGCTCCCCATTCTTTCCTTAAAATGATTATATCTGGGCGGTCGCCATTCAAATAGGGATTAAAATAAACTTCGTAATGTTCATCTAAATTAACCTCAAGAAAACGAAGTAAAGCAAGCTCCCCCTCCGTAGGCTGAATCTTAAAAAGAAAAATATCAGAAATAGGAGGAAAAAATTGTGCCATCTCTCTTTATTGCTCTACTAAAATTTGCATTTTAGAATCTTTTAACTCCACATAAAGTTCTTTTTTGCCATGGAAATTGTAGCTTGGAGCTTTGTAATCTTCAAAAAATGAGATTCTAAATAAATTCCTATTTTCTTCATTAGGGTAGGGTGTAATATTGATTTTAGAAAATACAATTTGTTTGGATTCTTTTTTTGCAAAGATTCTTTGTTTGTTTTGTGTGAAATCATTGAATTTCATTCCGTCAAAACGCACAAAATTAGGGCTATAAAATCCTAAATATTTTTTCACATCATTCGTTTTCCAAGATTCCTTCCAAGCATATAAGTTAGCTAGCAATACGCTCAAATCACTCTTACTCACTTCTTTTATATTGTTATTATAAGTGATAAGCAAAGAATCTCTGTAATTGATAATCTTGTCTGCCGAGCTTAAAATATCATTTTCAATCGCAATGCAACCGCGTGTATTTAGCTCCTCACGATTACCATTAAGAGGCATTCCGTGAATCCAAATGCCACCCCCTGTGCGTTTTTGAAGTCTATCAAAGAGGTTAGGATAACTTGTGCTAAAAGCAAGAGGTCCATAATATTGGTCTAAATTTGTTAAACGTGCATTAAGTGTATAAACACCAATAGGGGTGGCTAAATCTCCCTCTTTCTCCTTATGTCCGCCTTTAGAACCAACCAAACTATTGACATTAAGTCTTTCATTCCATTGCTTGTTTTCCAAAGAATAAAGCTTTAAAGTCGGTTTGTTTTTGGTTGCTATAAATAAATATTGCAAATCCTCATAATATCCAAACCGCGTATCTTGTGATTTTAAGGCATCTTCCCAATAGGCAGGACTTTGAATCACGGATTCTATCTTGCGCTCTAGTGCTTTAATGCCACCTTCATTGTAAATCTTTACCCATTCAAAGTCATTGGCTTGCGCCATTATGATTGTCAAAAATAACCCAAAGACTTTAAAAATTCTCATAAACACTCCATTTATTGTAATTAATCCTCAAAATTATACCCCATTTTTTTAAGACTTTCGCGTTCTTTGCACCAGCTTGGAATGACTTTTACAAAAATCTCCAAAAAAACCTTTTGTCTGACGAAAGATTCTATTTTTAAACGCGCTTCACGTCCAATGCGCTTAAGTGTCGCGCCACCTTTGCCAATCACCATACCTTTTTGACTTGTTTTATGCACGACAATCGTCGCTTTAATGTGGTGGATGTGTGGTTTTTCTTTGTATAATGTGATTTGTACATCACTTTCATAAGGTAATTCATCACTCAAATTATCAAAGAGTGCTTCCCGAATCATCTCTTTTGCAATGTCTTTAGTGGTATTTGGGCTAAGAATTTCAGGGTCATAATAATAAGGATTTGGTGGCATAAGCCTTGCCACAACTTCCACTACGCGTTTTAAGCTTCCTAAATCTTTGATAGAGACAGGAATCAAAGCTTGATAATTTTTTTGGTATTTTTCATAGATTTTAATAGTTTTTAAAAGCTCTTCTTTGGGAACAGAATCTGTTTTTGTCAGTAAGACAATATGTGGCTTTTTGGCATTATTTAAAAACTCTTCATAAAAGTGAATTTTGTCTGTAACAGGGGCTAAAAATAACAATAAGTCGCAATCACTCATTGCTTTGAGTGCTTCTTGGAGCATATATTGATTAAGCAGTTTTTCTTGTGTGTGGATTCCGGGAGTATCTACAAAAACAATCTGCGTTTTTCCTTCCATAAGAATCAGATTCATACGTTTGCGTGTGGCGTTTGCCTTGTGGGAGACAAGAGCAAGCTTTTCTCCCACAAGTGTATTTAAAAAGGTGCTTTTGCCTGCATTTGGACGCCCAAGAACAGCCGCAAATCCTGCTTTTGTGGAATCACAAACTCCTTGGGATTCTGTTTTTTCTATTAGAGTATTATGAGGATTTTCCAAATTCATTGATTCCAAGATTTTTATAGAATATAACGCGCTACATCGGAATCTGCCACAAGGGCTTCTAATTTCTCTGCTACAAGGGATTCAGTGATTTCTACTTCTTGTCCTTGATAGTTTTCTGCTTCAAAGCTAATTTCCTCTATCACTTGTTCTACCACCGTATGCAGTCGTCTAGCCCCAATATCTTCTGTTTTTTCATTTGCTATTTGAGAATAATGTGCCAACGCCCGAATGGCAGAATCATCAAACTTTAAAGTAACCCCTTCTACATTCAAAAGTGCTTCATATTGTCTTAAAATAGAATTTTTTGTCTGTGTTAGAATCTTATAAAGCACCTCTTCATCTAGATTATCTAGTTCTACACGCAAGGGAAAACGTCCTTGTAATTCAGCAATCAAATCGCTAGGCTTGCTCAAAGAAAATGCTCCTGCGGCAATAAACAAAATATGGTCTGTTTTAATGCTGCCATATTTGGTATTCACGACACTGCCTTCTACAATAGGTAGTAAATCGCGTTGCACGCCCTCTTTGCTCGGGTCTTGACGACTTTGTCCATTGCTACTGACGGCGACTTTATCAATCTCATCTATAAAAATGATTCCGCTGTTTTCTGCGCGCTTAAGCCCCTCGTGTTTAATTGCTTCCAAGTCAAGCAGTGCTTCGCTCGCTTCAATTTTAAGTAGCTCCTTTGCTTCTTTGATTGTTACTTCTTTTTTGGGATTCTCTCTAGGAGGGGCAATAAAGACTTTGGCAATCGTTTCTTGCACTTTTGCAAATTCAGCAGGCATATTACCATCTTCAATCTCAAAGGCTCTTTTGGGCACCTCAATCTCAATTTTTAAATGGTCCATTTCTCCATTTTGTACTTTGGTGCGCATTTTGCTGCTTGCATTTTCATATTCTTCAATCTTTTGCTCGCTTGCTCCTTTGGGTAGAGGAGGGATAAGTTTTTCTATTATTTTATCTAGGACATATTTTTCAATATCTTTTGTGATTTTGTGGCGATATTCTTCTTTGACTAAGTTAATAGACGCTACAACCAAATCACGCACCATAGATTCTACATCACGCCCGACAAATCCTACTTCTGTGTATTTACTAGCCTCTACTTTAACAAAAGGCAAACCCATCATTTTTGCCATTCTTCTTGCAATTTCTGTTTTTCCTACACCTGTTGAGCCAATCATTAAGATATTTTTAGGCATTACTTCTTCTTGAATCTCTTTGGGCAGTTGTAAGCGGCGGTAGCGATTCCTAAGCGCAATCGCAACGACTTTTTTGGCGTCTTTTTGTCCGATAATGTATTCATCTAAATATTCTACGATGGCTTTGGGTGTCATTGCTGTCATATTTTCCACGATTTTTCCTATTTTTCTTAAAGTTCTAAAATTTTGATATTTGTATTCGTATAAATGCAGAGTTCTCCAGCGATTTTGAGAGATTCTAATACAATTTCTTTGGGTTCTAATGTGCTATGGAATCTATCTAATGCGCGTGCAGCACTTAAAGCATAGTTACCCCCACTTCCAATAGCTGCGATTTTGCCATCTTCTGGCTCTACAACATCTCCTGTTCCGCTAAGGATAAAAATATGTTCTTTATCTAGCACAATCATCATCGCTTCTAATCGTCTTAAATACTTATCTTTGCGCCATTCTTTGGAAAATTCCATCACAGATTTTAGCAAATCGCCCTTTTTGTTTTCTAAGATTCGCTCAAACATATCAAAAAGAGTGAAAGCATCTGCTGTGCTTCCTGCAAATCCACTTAGAATCTTGCCATTATAGAGTGTGCGGATTTTGGTTGCATTTCCTTTTAAAACGCAATTCCCAAAGGTTACTTGCCCATCGCCGCCAATCACTGCCCCCTTATTGCTTTTGTAAGCTAGAATTGTTGTTGCTTCAAACATTATTGCGCCTCTACATCAACTTTTAAAGTTGCGTGGATTCCGTGTCCGAGCTTAATTTCTACTTCATAAATTCCTGTGGATTTAATGGGGGTTTTTAGCTCAATCGTTTTTTTGTCTATTTCTAAGCGGTGTTCTTTTGCAAGAGATTCTGCAATATCCTCTTTGGTAATTGCGCCATAAAGTGAGCCATTTGCTCCTACTTTTTGGACGATTTTTACTACAATTTCAGAGATTTTTTTCGCAGTCATTTCCATTAGAGATTTTTCTTCTGCCGCAAGTTCCGCCGCTCTTTTTTGCGCTGCTTTGTAGCGGTTAATCACTTCATTGGTGGCAAAATCTGCTAATCCTTTGCCTATTAAAAAATTTCTTCCATAACCATCTTTAACTTCACAAATATCGCCTTTTTTACCTAAACCTTTAACATCTTGCAATAATAAAACTTTCATTTCATTCCTTTGGAATTATTTAAATGGGTAGTATTGTAGCAGATTTTTGCTAAGTTTTAAATGCTTCAACATGGCAGAGGACAAAACTTGTTTTTAAGTAAGGGTTTTGGTTAGAATGTGAGCTTATTCATAATGAATAATAAAAATAAACTTAAGGAAAAGCAATGTATGACATTGATAAGATAAGGGAAAATCTTGAGAGAGAGCAAGAGCTATCACTAGATTGGAGCTATTGTTTTAAAGATATGCTAGAGTGGTGGGATAATCATCAACACTACCCCCCACATTTACAACGAATCTTATTTAAAGACGATTTTGGATTGGGATTTAATTTGGATTTTCGTATTGATAGAGAAGTAGGCGATAGAATGATGGGCGTGGATAAAAAAAGTCAAGCCTTTATTAATAGGTTTAGAGAAATGCTAAAAGAGTGTGAGACTTACGCCTTTGGAGATGAGGAATGTTTCCTTATGGTTGTCAATAAAAAGGCATTGCACGGCAGAGAAAGCCTTAATGGAGTGGATAAGATTGGTAATATTGCTAGACTTTCTAGTGCGCCTCGTGTTTTGCTAAGAAGCAAAGGAGTGGCACAAAAATGTTTTGAAGCATTACGCGTTGGAGTTGCAGTATGACAAAAAATTATTTCATTGATGGGATAAAAGATTCCTCTATTTTTGGTGTTTCTTTTATTTTTCTCTATCTTTCCATTGGTGCGAATGCGTTTGAAAATAGCTTAAGTTTTTTTGAGAGTCTATCCACGACACTTTTTGTGTTTTCGACACCTTTGCAGTTTTTGCTTGTGCAGAGTTATTATGATGGCTATATTTTGATTCCCTTGATTCTAGCGATGAATGCACGATTTTTGCTAATGTCTGCTACACTTGCTCCCTATTTAAAGCGCACCAATCTTTTTTGGCTCTCACTCTCTAGCATTTTGATTTGCCCCTCTGTGTTTAGTGGTTGCATTTCTAAGTTTAAGCAAATGAATGAATCGCCTTTTGCTTATTTTTTAGGGCTTGGTTTGCCAATATGGCTTGTTTCGCTCATTTGCACAGGCATAGGATATAGCACAGGAGCAGCTCTTAGTTCGCCCGAGCTTAAACAAATCGTCTCTCTTGTTTTGCCTCTGCAATTTACGGGGCTTGCAGCGAAGCATTATCCGAATCTCAAAGAAGTGGGAAGTTATTTTTGGGGCTTCATTCTCGCACCCTTTATGATAGCTTTTAGCCCGAAATTTTATCTGCTGATTCTGCCTTTTGTGATAGGGTTTGCGATGCTAGTCTATGATGAAGCACAGAGGAGAAGTGCAACAAGGGGGCAAAGATGAGTTTGTTTTGGATTTTGTTAATTTTTTCGGCAGTGAGTATTTTTATTTGCAGAATCACGCCGTTTTTCTTCGCTAATCACTCCATGCTTGGCAACCAAGATGGTAGATTTTATCGCTTTTTAACTTACAGCACACAGGCGATGCTTGGGGCGATTGTGTATGCGACTGCGTTTTTTACGCGTGATATTGTGCAGCTATTGAGTGAGTTTGCGCTCATTGATGTTGTGAAAATCGCTTTGTTACTGCTTGTGTTTTTTGGCACACTTTGGACCAATCGCCTCTTAAGCGCGTTTTTGTTAGCGTTAGTGATTTTTGTAGGCTTTGTGCTTGGGGTTTCTTAAGTTTAATGCGCTTGAAGGGCGCATAAATGGATTCCACAATGGAATCTTTAAAACAATCCAAAATTCATAGATTGCCACGACAATTTTACAAATTTTCTCGCAATGACGCATATTAACATGTCATTGCGAGAGAGTGCAACGAACGAAGCAATCCAAATGAAAGAATCTCACAAGGACATAACCTTTATGGTATAATTTATCCAAACAAGCGTCAATTCATAATTCTATAAAGGCTTATTAATGATGAAAAATTATTCTATCGTTTTACTAGGTGGTAGTAATTCTGTAATGGTAAATGGCTTACAAAAAGGGCTAAGAGGAGAGAATGTAAAGCTAACGAATTTAGCTTTAGGCAGTTCTATTTCTCTGCAAAACCTTTATGAATTAAAGCGAGAGAAAAATCAAGAATTCTTGCAAGTTGCAGATTTAATTATTACAGAAAGCAATATTAATGAGATTGCAAATCATCACGGACATAGTTTCGTCCCTCTTTCAATCATTCTTGCTAGTGTCCATTGGCTTTATGAGGAATTGTATCGTTTAAAGAAAAAAGTACTCATCTTGCTTTTGCCCTATAATCCAAGCCTCTATCAGTATGCAACAGCAATTGACAATGCCCATAGGTCTTGCGCAAATCAATATGGCTTTAATTGTATAGATATGCAAGGGCATTACATTAGAGAAAATATGTTTGGATTCTATGGTGGTTTTGGAGCGCACCAAATGGCAAGATTGATGAGTTGTTTTGGACAAAATATTGTCAAAAGTATCCATTTGTTTAAAAGTCCAAAACAAAAAGTCTCTTGCAATGCAAATCCAGAATTTAGAATCTTAACACCTAGAGAAATGCAGACTTCTGCGGGGGGGGGGGGGGATTTCCCTTATTAGATTACAAAATTCTGTATTTTGCGAGGAAGCTTATCCCTTACAAAAAGGCATAAGACTCCAATTCCCCAAAAATTGTGCGGGTTGGACATTGCTTGGAATCCACGCGTGGAATAATGAGAGACCAAAAAATCAGTGTAGCATCTATAATGTTTATTCTAGTATTCGTGTGATGACGCAAAATCGCCAAATCTCCAAAAGTAGCTCACTGATTCGCTTGTTTAACACCCTTAATACTCCATTGCTCTTAGATGATAAAAGTTTTTGTGCATTTGATGAAACAAATTGTTGCAAAGAAAAAAGTGAAGCTGTGATTTTAAACCCTCATTCTTATACGATTTCTTATTTTAACCTGATTGATTTTTTGTTGGCTAAAGGTGGCAAGTGGGATTATGAGATTCCATTTAATTGTGCAAATATCATTGTGGAATCGGAATATGACTTTGATTTTCTTATTCCTAATGTAAAAGCTATCAAAGAGATTATTGAGGAATATTGTGTTGCAATGCGATTGACAAAGTCCCCACCCCCCAAAGAAGTCATCAAAGAAACCCCAACCCCTAGCATTTACCTTGTAACCGCCACCCATAGAATCCACTCCCACCTCGCCTACAAACTAGGTTCTGCAATGATTCTAAAC
>ERZ778510.20-NODE-20-length-160565-cov-8.868849_pt1 | contig 160565 bp, 148 predicted proteins | sample MGYA00510348_ERZ778510 | MGnify/ENA primary metagenome ERZ778510 (study PRJEB29527, sample SAMN07138969) | mouse gut metagenome | material: feces | host: mouse | place: China:Nanjing | collected 2016-01-25 ... | reverse complement strand
GAAAGCAGAGAGGGCCGTTTCGTCGTGCAATATAGGCCATATTGCATTTCAATAGGGCCTATATTGCACGACGAAACGGCCCGAATGGGAATGCCAAAAGGCTGGTTTTGTAGTGTTATGAGGTCAAAAACGTGCAGAAATAAGACAGGAATGTCCTTGTTTATTTTCTATTTTGATAAAAATGAAATCCGTTTTTTTCAGAATAATCCCTACATGACAACACTTTTTAAGATATAAGGTCGCATGGGCTTGCTTTTATGGCCATGTGTAATATGGATCGTAATCATATCAATATGCCGGCCCGAACAACATGCCGGCATATGTAGGGAGAAGTACGTCCGCATAGCTGCATAAACATCATTGAACGATTTTCAAACTTACGTTAAAACGCCTGTTTGTTGTCACAGATTGCCTGTCAGGCATATTTTTTGCTTGATACAAATAAATTTCAAATAACAACTGATATGGCATTTATAGACTATTATAAGATTCTTGGAGTGGATAAGGACATCCCTCAGAAAGATGTGAAGCGCGCTTATCTGAAACGTGCAAAACAGTTTCATCCCGATCTGCACCCTGACGACCCTAAGGCAAAAGCGAAGTTTCAAGCGCTTACCGAAGCATATGATGTTATAGGCGATCCAGACAAGCGAAGCAAGTACGACAGATATGGCGAGCAGTGGCGCAATGCAGATGCTTTCGGAGGTGCAGGCAACGGTGCTTACGGATATTCGGGAGGAGGTTCTCCGTTCGAGGGTTTCGATTTTTCCGGTTTCGGAAGTTCCGGTGGCGGGTTCAGTTCGTTTTTCGAACAACTCTTCGGCGGGTCAGGCCGCGGACGTACACGTGGCGGCGACAGGACAGGTTTCGGCGGTTCGCGTAGAGATACCGGCGACATGAATGCCACCGTAAGCATCGATATATATACGGCGTTGCTCGGAGGTGAAATAATGATTCAGCCCAGCAACGGGGCCAGAATAAGGCTTAAAGTGAAGCCGGAAACGCAAAACGGCACTAAAGTTCGTGTGAGAGGCAAGGGGTATGACAGAGGAGACGGCACCTATGGCGACCTTATCATAACCTATAATGTCAAGCTCCCGACGGGGCTGAGCGAGCGTCAGAAAGGACTGTTGAGAGAGATGCAGCAAGGATAAGCTATTAAAAATAGTCAATTTATTATGTTGGCTTAAAAAAAATAATTACCTTTGCGCACTATATAATAAGGAATAATAATCAAGAACAAATAATATGGCTGAGAAGTTTGCCGAGCATAATGGTTTGAATTTGACTCAAGTTAACAAGGAGATACTTGAGAAGTGGACCGAAAATGACGTGTTCCACAAGTCTGTTGATGATAGAGAGGGATGTCCCCAGTTCGTTTTCTTCGAGGGACCTCCTTCTGCCAATGGTCATCCGGGAATCCACCATGTGCTTGCACGCTCCATAAAAGACACTTTCAACCGTTACAAGACGATGAAAGGATATCAAGTACACCGAAAGGCAGGTTGGGACACTCACGGGCTTCCGGTGGAACTTGGCGTTGAGAAAGAACTTGGAATAACAAAGGCAGATATAGACAATCACGATTCCGATAAATATATATCGGTTGAAGACTACAACCGCAAGTGTCGCGAAAACGTGATGAAGTTTACGGCAGAGTGGCGCGCACTGACCGAGCAGATGGGCTATTTCGTAGATCTCGACCACCCCTATATCACTTACGACAACAAGTATATTGAGACACTGTGGTGGCTGTTGAAGCAGTTGTATGGCAAAGGCTTGCTTTACAAGGGATATACCATCCAGCCTTATTCGCCCGCAGCCGGAACCGGACTAAGCTCGCACGAGCTGAACCAACCGGGATGCTACCGCGACGTGAAAGATACCACGGTGACGGCATTGTTCAAGATTGCCGACCCAAAAGCTGAGTGGACGGAATGGGGCACACCGTATTTTGCGGCGTGGACAACGACACCATGGACGTTGCCATCGAATACAGCCCTGTGTGTTGGTCCTCGTTTCACGTATGTGGCTGTGCAGACGTACAATCCGTATACCGACGAACCGATAACCGTGATAATGGCCGAGGACTGTCTGGAAAGTTATCTTAAGCCCGAAGGAAAAGAACTTGCCATGAGTGCATACAAGCACGGCGAGAAGACTGTACCGTATCGCGTTGTTGGCAGATATACCGGTTCCGAACTCGTCGGGATGGCATATTCGCAACTGATGCCATGGGTGGCTCCATGCCAGAAGCTGGATGACAATGCGGCGCCATATGTCCGTGAATACGCAGAGACACATCCGGAGAAAGTCTTCTGTTGCGAGAATGGGAAGGACCGTTTCGTGGAACTCGGCGAACTTGCATTCCGTGTAATCCCCGGTGACTACGTCACTACCGAGGACGGAACAGGAATCGTCCATATAGCACCTACATTCGGAGCCGATGACGCCAAGGTTGCCAATGCCGCACATATCCCGCCATTGTACCTTGTCAACAAGAAGGGCGAAACACGCCCGATGGTCGATCTGGAGGGAAAATACTACGAGATGGATGAACTTGACGGTGAGTTCGTCAAGCGGTGTGTCGACAAATCATACGGTACTCATGCGGGAGATTTCGTGAAAAACGCATATAAACCGGAGTTTACCGTCAACGGAAAATATGACGAGAATGCTGCCAACAAGGCTGAAGACCTGAACATCATAATCTGCATGGAGATGAAACAGGCCGGCACGGCTCTGCGCATAGAGAAACACGTGCACAACTATCCGCACTGCTGGCGTACGGACAAGCCTGTGCTCTACTATCCGCTTGACAGCTGGTTCATACGTTCCACAGCTAAAAAGGAGCGCATGGTGGAACTTAACAAGACTATCAATTGGCAGCCGGAATCTACCGGCAGCGGACGTTTCGGCAACTGGCTGGAGAATCTGAACGACTGGAACCTGTCGCGTTCGCGCTTTTGGGGAACACCGCTGCCGATATGGCGTAATGAAGATGGTGACGAAATCTGCATTGGCAGCATGCAGGAACTTTATGACGAAATAGACAAATCGGTGGCAGCCGGAGTAATGGACAGCAATCCGCTCAAGGACAACGGATTCGTTCCCGGTGACTATTCGGAAGATAATTACAGCCGCATAGACCTGCACCGCCCGTATGTCGACAACATAATACTTGTCAGCGACAGTGGTAAACCAATGAAGCGTGAGAGCGATCTCATCGACGTATGGTTTGATTCCGGTTCGATGCCATATGCACAGATACATTATCCGTTTGAGAACAAAGAGATGATTGACGGGCGAAAGGCGTTCCCCGCCGACTTTATCAACGAAGGTGTTGACCAGACGAGGGGATGGTTCTTCACGCTCCATGCCATCGCAACTATGGTTTTCGACAGCGTGGCATTCAAGAATGTGATATCCACAGGACTTGTTCTCGACGCCAAAGGCAACAAGATGAGCAAGCATGTGGGCAACGTCACCGACCCGTTTGAAATGATGGACAAGTATGGTGCAGACCCCGTGCGCTTCTACATGATGACCAACTCAGAACCTTGGGACAATCTGAAGTTCGACCCGGAAGGTGTGGATGAAGTGCGCCGCAAGTTCTTCGGCACGCTGTATAATACATATTCGTTCTTCAGTCTGTATGCCAATGTTGACGGATTCAACTATACAGAGGCCGAAGTTCCGCTGGACGAACGTCCGGAAATAGACAGGTGGATTCTTTCGGTATTGCACTCGCTCGTCAAGGGTGTCGACAAGGAATTTCACGGTTATGATCCGACACGTGCCGGACGTCTCATCGAGACTTTCGTAAATGACGATTTGTCAAACTGGTATGTGCGTCTTAACCGTAAGCGCTTCTGGGGCAAGGAAATGAGTAAGGACAAGTTGTCGGCATATCAGACGCTCTACACCTGCCTTGAGACAGTGGCAAAACTGTTGGCTCCCATGGCTCCGTTCTATTCAGACCGTTTGTATATGGACCTTGTCGGTGCAACTGGACGCGACAACGTATGTTCGGTACATCTGGCCAGATTCCCTGAAGCAGACGAGAACTTTATAGACAAGGACCTTGAGGCACGCATGAATATGGCGCAGAAGATTACATCTATGGTCTTGGCCCTGCGCCGTAAGGTGAATATAAAAGTGCGCCAACCGCTTCAGAAAATAATGGTTCCTGCAACTGATGATGAGCAGAAACGACATATAGAGGCCGTCAAGGAACTTATTATAAACGAGGTCAATGTCAAGGAACTTGATTTCGTGGAAGGTTCGAATATACTTGTGAAAAAAGTAAAGTGCAATTTCAGAACCATGGGTAAGAAATTCGGAAAGATGATGAAAGGCGTAGCTTCCGTAATGGATGCTCTCAGCCAGGAAGAGATTGCCGGACTTGAGAATAATGGAAGCATTGCCATAAATGTGGACGGTGAAGAGGTTGTGGTCGACGCAACTGATGTGGACATTATCAGTGAGGATATTCCGGGATGGCTTGTCAGCAACGAAGGAAATCTTACAGTGGCTCTTGAGGTTGAACTCACTGATGAGTTGAAGAATGAAGGAATGGCCCGTGAACTGATAAACCGTATACAGAATCTGCGTAAGGATGCAGGATTGGAAATCACAGACCGTATCGATGTGTCTATATCGGTTGACGAGCGTATAAAGAGGGCTGTAGACTCTTTTGACGAATATATCAAGACACAGGTTTTGGCCGATTCTATCTCATTGACAGATAATGATGGAGCAGAGACCGAGTTTGACGGGCTGAAAGTCAATATAAAGGTTGAGAAGAAATAACTAATATTAATAATTTAATAATCAAGCTGTTATGATAGAAAAAGTGCGTTATAGTGATGATGAGCTGGAGGAATTCAGAGAGATCATCAATGGAAAGCTGGTTTTGGCACGACGTGACTACGATCAGATGATGAGAGTGCTGATGAATCAGGATGGCAATGATGTTGACGACACATCACCAACATATAAGATATTGGAGGAAGGCAGTGCAACTCAGAGCAAGGAAGAGCTGATACAGTTGGCAAGCAGGCAACAGAAATTCATCAAGGGTCTTGAAGCTGCTTTGATACGCATAGAGAACAAGACCTATGGTGTAGACCGTATCACAGGAAAGCTGATACCCAAAGAGCGTTTGCGTGCCGTACCTCATGCCACGCTCAGTGTCGAGTCGAAACAGAATAGAAAGAAATGACAGAGAGCAAGAATGTGTTTACTAAAGGAAGAATGGCTATATTCATAATTATAGCCATTCTTTTGATAGACCAAATAATAAAGATTTGGGTCAAGACCAACATGACTCTCCATGAAAGCATATATATAACGGATTGGTTTCGTATATGCTTTATCGAGAATAACGGCATGGCCTATGGAATGGAGATAGGCAGTAAGGCAGTCCTTTCCATATTCCGTATAATACTGATAGGTGCTATCGGTTATTATATGTATCTTCAGATAAAGAAGAAAGCCCGTTTCGGTTATATAGTCTGTTTGGCAATGGTGATAGCCGGAGCATTAGGCAACATATTTGACTGCATGTTCTATGGTCTTATATTCAATGCATCGTCTGATTTTTACACATCTTATTTTGTTCCTTTCGGTACCGGTTACGCTCCTTTCCTAATGGGAAAGGTGGTGGATATGTTTTATTTCCCGCTAATCGTGACCACATGGCCACAGTGGATACCCTTTGTCGGAGGGGAAGAATTTATATTTTTCAGCCCGATATTCAATTTTGCCGATGCAAGTATAAGTGTCGGATTTGTACTTCTCATGCTGTTTTATCGTACTGAGTTGAGTCACATCACATTCAAGAACCAACCGGCAGAAATTGTCGACAACAAAGATGACAAAGAAACAGAACATGAAGAATAGATTCCCTTTGGGGCGTCTCGTTTATGTCATCGGTTGGGTCTGCATGTTGTCTGTGATAATGTCATGCAAGCCGACAGTGCCGTCAGATTATATACAGCCGGATACAATGGAGGACATACTATATGATTATCATATATCCCAAGCCATGGGATTCAGAAATGTATCTGCTGAAAGGTCTAATATATACAACCGGAATTTGTATTATCACGCAGTGTTGAGAAAGTATGATGTCACAGAAGCCGAGTTTGACTCGTCACTGGTTTACTATTACAGCCATGCAGACAGGCTGCGTGACATATACAAAAGAGTGTCGGAACGGATGGAGAAAAGTGCCATAAATCTTGGAGCTTCAGAAGGGGATATAGCAAAATACTCTCAATTTAATGCCGATGGTGATACTGCCAATATATGGCGTGGGGCACAAGCAACGGTATTGAGGCCGACTCCTCCATACAACAGGATGGACTTTACGATAGAGGCCGATTCTACATTCAGACGAGGCGATTCGTTCATGTTCAATTTCATGACAGAGTTTGTCTATCAGGCAGGAGCAAAGGACGCTGTCATATGTATCAATATCCGATATGACAACGACAGTGTGTCAAGTCATTACAACCACGTATCTGTATCAGGTTTCTCGCAACTCATGGTGCCTGGATGTATGAAAAATGATATTAAGTCAATCAATGGGTTTGTCTATCTGAACAACGGTAATGAGCGTTCATACACACAGAAGCTAATGTTCATAGACAGAATACAGATGATACGTTTTCACAAGAAAGTGGTTGAAGAGCCTAAAGATACAGTGCATGCACGTGTAGATGCAATGTCGGAACAGCCGATACACAGTAGTGTCGACGCCCCTAAAACCGATAAAGTGGTGATGAAAAGAAAAGATTCACCGTTACCGATACATAATGACCCCAAAAAGGATAAGGCGAATAGCAGTAAATGAGATAATAGTCCGGGAAGATATAATGCCTCAAAGCATTATTGAGATTGCTGGTGGTATTGTCAAAAGTTATTATCCGTTTACAGATGAACAGCCGTGCACAGAGTGGATTGGCGGTACTGTAGAAATAAAAACAGATGAACATGGATATCTGAGAGTTTATAAGAATGAAAATTTAATAGAATAATTATGAATCTTAAAGTACGTTTGGCACTGATGAACTTCATGGAGTTCGCAGTATGGGGAGCATACCTTACATGCATCGGACTATATCTGAGTCGAATAGGAATGGCATCGGAGATTGGTTACTTCTTTGCTGTTCAGGGCATCGTTTCTATATTCATGCCTGCCGTAATGGGAATAATAGCGGACAAATGGATTCCTGCCCAGCGATTGTTGGGCATGTGCCATCTTGTGGCAGGTGCATTTATGATTGCTGCCGGATGGTATGGCTATACAGCCGGCAACAGTTCTGAATTTTCGGTGCTGTTCTCCTTATACACTATCAGTGTCGCATTCTATATGCCGACATTGGCCTTGTCCAATTCAGTTTCATATAATGCGCTGACCAAAGCCGGTTTGGACACAGTAAAGGCATTTCCTCCAATCCGTGTTTTTGGTACCGTAGGATTCATTTGCTCAATGTGGTTTGTCGATTTGACCGGTTTCAAATCCACTCAGAACATTCTTGTTACTTCCGGCGTATTAAGCCTGATTCTCTTTTGCTATACATTTACATTGCCATCATGTCCTGTAGAAAATAGTAGCGACAGAAATGACAATAAAGACCCGTTCGGCCTGAAGGCGTTTACTCTGTTTCGTCAAAAAGAGATGGCAATATTCTTTATTTTCTCCGCATTGCTTGGTGCTTGCCTACAGATAACAAACGGCTTTGCGACACCGTTTCTTGAAAGTTTCAGCAGTATAGCCGAATATGCAGATACATTCGGAGTTCAGCATTCCAACATTCTTTATTCAATATCCCAGATGAGCGAGGTGTTCTGCATCCTCCTTATAACTTTCTTCATGAAACATTTCGGAATAAAGAATGTTATGCTTATAGCAATGTTTGCATGGGTATTGAGGTTCGGATTGCTGGGAGCCGGCAATCCCGGTCCCGGAGTGTGGATGTTCATTCTGTCAATGATAATCTATGGAGTTGCTTTTGATTTCTTCAATATATCCGGTTCGTTATACGTCGATATGACAACAGATACCTCAATGCGTTCAAGTGCACAAGGACTGTTCATGGTTATGACAAACGGCATAGGAGCAACTGTCGGTTCACTTGCTGCACAATATTACGTTACGGCACATACAGATACAAACGGAATGGTTGAGTGGCCGACATGTTGGTATGCATTTGCGGCATATGCTCTCATAATTGGAGTTGTATTTGCGCTGATTTTCCATCCGAAGAAAAAAGCAGAAGCATAGATGAAGAGCATACAACTTATATTTGACGGTATATCAGAGGTTGCCGGATGCAACGGCCTGGTCGTTCTCAGACTCACAGATACGGAGAAAAAACGTTGTTTGGGCATCATTTGTGATGAAATGATGAAAACTCAGATTGGTATCAGAAATGTACCAATTGATGTAAGAAACAAGTTTCTTCCGGAAGTGATGATGCAAATGATGGCAGAAATGAATGATAAGATATCGTACAGAATAGACATTACCGGCATTGCAAACGGAGAGTACAAGACCATGATTACCAATATGCATACGTTCAGCCAGTATTGTATCAGGCTTAGCGACGCGATTCTTTTTTCCATTATAAGCGGCACTCTTATCTTCATAGACGAGCAACTGATGCTGAAACAAAGTTCTCCATATTCGGAAAATCAGATGCAAATGCCAATACCTATAAATTCTCTTGATACAAAAAAGTTGCAAGAAGAATTGGACAAGGCCATAAACTCTGAAAACTATAGACTGGCGTCACATCTGAAGGAAGAGTTGGACAAGAGAAAGAACAGCTGACAATAGCATGGCGCTTTTGTAAAAAACATTGTTATTTGATATGAAAGAGGTAAGATACTTTTATGTTCCAAATGCTGATTCAATAACGGAACTTCCGGACGACGAGGCCCTGCACGCACTTCGTGTGCTTAGGCTGAAAGAAGGTGACAAGATGATGTTGATGGATGGGGTAGGGAACTTCTATTGTGCTGAAGTGACGCTCGCAGCCCATCGCAAATGTATGTATAAGATAACCGACACGATTCCTCAGAAGCCGCAATGGGCAGGAAAACTTGGTATAGCCATAGCGCCGACTAAAATGATGGAGCGGATGGAATGGATGGTGGAGAAAGCTACGGAGATAGGAATAGATGAAATATCGTTTCTTGATTGTCAGTTTTCAGAGCGTAAGGTCATAAAGACAGACAGACTTGAGAAGATTGTCGTTTCGGCCGTAAAGCAAAGTAGGAAGGCATGGAAACCCCAACTGAATCACATTGAGGCATTCAAGGAATTTGTCAACTGTCCGCGTCAAGGCAAGAAGTTTATAGCCCACTGCTACAACGAGATTCCGCGGAAGTTTCTTTTTGACGAATTAAGCAATGTCGATCCTGCCGACGAAGTGACCGTGCTTATAGGTCCGGAAGGCGATTTCTCAATCGACGAGGTAAAGACGGCCATTGATTGCGGATATACTTCCATCCATTTAGGACAAAGCCGGTATCGAACTGAAACCGCAGCCTTATGCGCATTGATGATGATGCAATTATCAAAATAATAAAAATATGAAGAAAATCTTTTTGGCAATAATATTGTTTGTCACAAATGGCAATCTTTATGCTCAAGGTGTAAAGATGCGTGATGTGTTCAGTCAGATGCCGGATACACTGTTGCCATATCTTTCTCAAAACAACAAACTGGATATGATGGATTTTATGGAATCAGGGATGACAGCAGATATTGTTAACGGGTTTGATGAACATACATGTATGACAACTCTTACAGATGACTATATAAGAATATCGCTTAGCCCGGCTTCATCCATAGAGATGAAATTGTTGAGTACGGATAAAATGCTGCCGGATTCTGCGGATTGCATATTATGTATGGTCCGTACTGTGGGAACGGTCCAAAAATCAAGTACAGTCAGATTCTATACATCAAAATGGACTGAGATAAAAACAATACCAGATCCGATGGCAGGTCATGCAGAGAGCACCATTGTCCATCCTGATACGATGGACATTGATGAGTTTGAAAAGTTAAAGTTATCGTTATTGTCTCCGAGAGTCGTGTATGCCAGCCTGTCTGAAAGTGAAAATACTCTGACGATTGGAATATCTCCGTCGGTACTTTCCATAGAGGATAAAACACGAATAAAACCTCTTTTAAATCAAACAACACTTAAATGGAACGGCTCAATCTTTAAAGAAGGTTAATACGGAGTAAAATATTAGCAATAACTATTGCATATAACAAATAAAGTTGTAACTTTGCAACGTGTTTTTCATGGTATTAGATTATTAAGGTTAATAAAAAGGTTGGTTGTCGTGAGACAACCAATTTTTCTTTTTTATATACCCTAATGCCGGTTGAGATACGGATTCCATTGTTTTTCTTTTTCCATTGTTGTTTGGGCACCATGGCCAGGCAATATTGTTGTTTCGTCAGGAAGCTGTTCCTGTATACGCCTGAGACTATTCATGATATCGTTATAGCTGCCTGATTCCAAGTCCGTACGGCCTATACTCATATTGAAAAGCGTATCGCCGGAGAACGCAACATTTTCCTCTTCACAATAATAAAACACGGACCCCGGAGTATGTCCCGGGGTGGACAATACTCTAAAGAGATGTGTGCCGAACTTTATATCATTGTTTTCCATCAATAACTTTCCGACAGGCGGCATGTCGTAACCAATGCTTATGTTGGCAAAAGCAACGGCCTGTTGCTTCAGTGTCTCTTGCAAATACGCATCTTTCATATGCAGTTCAGGCTTCAATCCGAATTCATTGGATATCGTATCGTTGCCAAAGTTATGGTCAATATGGGCATGTGTTTCAAGCAGATGACAAGGCTTTAGCATGTTGTTGACGATATAATCGACAACAGCACATCGTTCTTCTTCATAAAAAGCGCCGCAGTCTATGATGACGGCTTCGCGCGTTTCATCACTCACTACATAGCAATTCTCTTGAAACGGATTGCATACAAAGCGTTTAATCTGTAACATTTTCTGTTTCGTTATGCAGGTAAATATATGATATGTTTTTCTTTAAACCATGGTTCTTTAAACCAGTTGGTTATTTCTGTCACTTCGACAATATGCCTGTATTGCCTGATTTCTTCCTGAACATCACCGCCTTTCAGACATATAATACCATTGGGCACTGAATTTTTATGCTGTCTGGATATATTCTTGCCTACAATTTTCATGAGATCGGGTAATTGCATCACGGCACGACTCACTACAAAGTCGAATTTCCCTTTTTCCTCTTCACCACGCAATTGGACAGGAGTGCAGTTCTTCAATCCTATCGCTGTGGCAATCTCTTCTGCCACACGTATCTTTTTGCCGGTGCCGTCGATAAGTTTGAAACTGCATTCCGGAAACATTATGGCCAGTGGTATACCGGGAAAACCTCCCCCTGTCCCGAAATCCAGAATGTTTGTTCCCTTGCGGAAATTTACCATCTTGGCTATTGCCAATGAATGCAAGACATGATGCTCGTATAAGTTGTCGATGTCTTTACGTGATATTACATTGATTTTTGAATTCCAATCACGATATAGACTGTCGAGATTTTCAAATTGCTTTTTTTGTTGTTCAGTAATGTTGGGGAAATACTTCAAAATTTGCTGCATATACATTAAATGGTTTATTTGTTATATCTTTAGAAAGAAACTATATTGTTTATATTATCTTTACACAAAATGCAAATATATGATAAATAGGTCTAAATACAAAATAAAACTTGATTATTCTGATTAATTTTATTAATTTTGCGCACTCAAATAAAAGTGAATACAGAATGAAAAAGTTTAAAGCAGCCTTATTTGATTTGGACGGTGTCGTATTTGATACCGAACCGCAATACACTGAGTTTTGGGGCAGTCAATGTCTTGAATTCCATCCTGACAAACCAAATCTGGCAAAAGATATTAAAGGACAGACACTGACACAAATTTACGACAAATATTTTAGTGGAGAATTGCAAGACAAGCAGGAACTTATAACGGAACGGCTGAACGATTTTGAGAGACAAATGCAATTCGAATACATCCGTGGATTTGAAAAATTCATTTCCGACTTACGCTATAATGGTGTGAAAACGGCTGTAGTGACCAGCTCTAATATTCCGAAAATGAATAGTGTCTACGCTATCCATCAAGAGTTTGAATCTTTGTTTGATACAATACTTACGGCAGAGGATTTTGCAGAAAGCAAGCCATCTCCCGATTGTTATCTGAAAGCAGCTGCGAGACTTGGCGTACGGACAGAAGAGTGCATTGTGTTTGAAGACAGTTTTAACGGTCTGAAATCAGGACAGGCTGCCGGCATGACGATTGTAGGGCTGTCCACAACAAATGCTGCCGCTGCTATCCGCCCGTATTCGGACATTGTAATAAGTGATTATACAGACATCTCTTTCAGCAAATGCAATGAAATGATAGAGTCAAAAGGATAATAAATAAAAGAATAATTATGAATGGTTATTTGATTAGTGACACACGCAAAGTCACGACACATCGTCTCATTGAGATGAAACGTAAAGGAGAGAAAATATCAATGCTCACTTCATACGATTTCACGACGGCAGGTATAGTTGACAAGGCAGGAATGGATGTCATTCTCGTTGGAGATTCTGCATCTAACGTAATGGCCGGCAATACAACTACGCTTCCCATGACTGTAGATCAGATGATTTACCATGCCCGTTCGGTCGTACGTGGTGTAAACCGTGCACTTGTCGTCTGTGATATGCCCTTTGGAAGCTACCAGACAGGCGATACCGATGGTGTAAAGAATGCAATACGCATAATGAAAGAGAGTGGATGCGATGCATTGAAATTAGAAGGCGGAGTAGAAATACTGGACACTGTGCGCCGTATCCTGGATGCAGGTATACCCGTTATGGCTCATTTGGGACTCACCCCGCAGAGTATCAATAAATTTGGCACTTATGCCGTACGGGCCAAGGACGAGGCAGAGGCTGAGAAACTGATAAGCGACGCCAAAGCTCTTGACGAGGCCGGATGTTTCGGACTTGTATTGGAGAAAGTGCCGGCAATATTGGCAACAAAGGTCACAAAGGAAATCTCCATACCGACTATAGGTATCGGTGCCGGTAACGGTACGGACGGACAGGTTCTTGTTGTAGCTGACATGTTAGGTATGACCCAGGGCTTCAGCCCGCGCTTTCTCCGTCGGTATGCAAACCTGAACTCGATAATGACAGAAGCCATTGGGCATTATATTGAAGATGTCAAGAACGGTGATTTCCCTAACGAAAAAGAATCGTACTGACTTTGACAGAAGCAATGAATATTTCATTTTTTTTCTTGCGACATTCGCTTTTGATGACGTTTGTCGGCTTTGTAATAATGGCACTTTCGCATTCCCAAAGTGCCACTTTTGCATCCTCAAAGTGCCGCTTTCGCATTCCTTAAGTGGCACTTTGGGAATATGAAAGCGGCACTTTGACTTTAATTGATTTGAATTGTTGCAGAGCAATTAGATGTTTGTCACAGGACTCAATGTCACCATTTTCGGAACAGCTCAAAGGTAAACTTGCATCCGAACTCTTTGGGTTTACCTTCAAGAAAACTGCCAAAAGCTCCAATTGACAGATAGCGGGTGGTAAATCCGTATCCTATTTCAAAATAAGGTTTCGTGTATTCTATCTGCAATACGCTTACATATATACGTTCTGTTTCTATGTATCTGCCAACAACAGGCATCCATGTAAGTAATAGAAGAGGTGATTCATAGGAAAAATTGGTCCGGATATAATATTTTGATGCATTATACCATTGACTGTTCAGCAACTGGAAATTCCCACTCCAATCATCGTCCCATCCTCCCGGAATGTAGTTCTCACGAAAATTTGAGAAGTCTACAAAATAATCGGTAGACTTGTTTGTATAAAAACCACCGCCAACTCTAAAGCTATATTTACTCAATAGGTTCAACTTTTTCTTGAATGACAAATCGAACTCCCATTTTTCATATTTAGTATCTGAACCTAAAACATTTGGAATGCTGCGTTCATAGTTGGCTGTGAATATAGGTCCTGACTTGTATGGCACGAAGCCAAGCGTGACCTGAGGTGCAAAACTTTTGTATACGGATGGCTTACCTATCAGTTCAAGAATTTTTTTGTTCACGGCGTTGCGCTGGTGATATACACACCCCACTGATACATTAAAGTGCTTGAAAAGTGATATGTTACTTTTGAGTTGCAACATATGATCATCGAAATAGTCAAGATCAAGTGATGAAAAATCAATTGTGTCACGTGTTTCATTCTTCAGAATATCAAGAACACTGGAGTTTGTTATTCTATTGCCGGTCTTCCATGTAAGCTCTGTCCATGCATCATGTTTCTTATTGTAAGTATATCGCATTGGTATATTAAAATACCATTGTTTTATTTTAAAATTATAGCCCATATGTGGTGAAAGGGTAATGTTGCTGTTTGCAGAGAAATTGTAGCGTGCACCCATATTTATTTTATATGACAAACCGCGACTGCCACTGTAACTCATGTATAAAGGATTTACGAGTGGTGAAAATTTAATGTATACACGCTCGTTTTCTGCTTTTATACTGTTGAGCATATGGTCACCGATAATATCCCAGGCTATTTTCCTCAGTTTTGTTTTTCGCCTGAAAGATTTACTGTTCAATGTATCTCGGGGTGTTTTCTCTTCGATGTATATCCTATAGGCTTCTTTTTCGTTATCTGCCAACGGAATGGGTCTGATGCTGTCCATGAGTTTAATGTCAGACGTATTGGTGGAGTCGGGTAATGAGGTCTTATTGTCAAGTACAAGCAAAAAATGTGCATCGATATCATTTCCCAAAAACCTGAATCCAGCCTCAGTCTGGCACAGTGTGGGTAAAAGAGGATTACCGTATGAATCGTTTCCCATATCAGCGCTGACATTGAAATGTATCATGTCGTAATTACCTTTCAGTGTAACACGTAATATGCGTCCTGTAAGTCTGTCAACTTCCGCGCTTCCGTTCACAAGCTGGGTGTTTGTAATACGTGGCTTGAATGATACTATGGCATTATTGCCATCCGTGTCTGAGATATTATAGCGATAATATTTCGAGTTCTTGCTATAAAATGGCGATAATATATGGTCATTAAACAATGATATATTGTATAAATCGGGAATGATATAGTCAAGCATCACAGGCATTGTCTTGCGATAGCTTGATATGCTTCCTGTTGTCACTTGACGCTTTATATCATAATCATTTATGTTTTTGAATTTTATTTTACCGTATGTCTCACCGATATTGTGTCTGCTGCCTCTCGCTATGGTATACATGGATGGCACAAAAAATAGGGTAGGGTTACGCCTTTTTGTGTGAAAACTGTATTTAAGATATATGTTGTCAGTCGTGTCCGGTATGCTCTCTATAAAATTATTACGGTAGGAGAATATACGGTTCATGAGCAAAGTGTCACGCTTTATTTCTGACAAAACAAAACTGGGCATGAATAAAAACATGCCCAGCAGTATTCTAAATGTAATGAACCATCTGCATTTCATGGCTCAAAAATACTAATAATATTCTAAGTTTCAAAAAATATTATGATATTTTAGCCTAAATATTTCATAAGAATCTTTGCGTTGCCACTGTCACGCAATTTGGCAATACTCTTTTCGCGGATTTGACGTACACGTTCTCTTGTAAGCCCCAATTGGTCGCCTATCTCCTCGAGGCCTTTCTCATGACAGCCTATGCCAAAGCATTCACGTATAATGGTTATCTCACGTTCCTTGAGGACCTTGTTGAGCACAGTGTTTAGTTCCTGTGCCATAGACTCATGGTCTACATGACGGTCTGTACGACTGTCGTCGCCACTGGCCATAACATCAAGCATACAATTATCCTCACCGTCCTGAAATGGAGCATCTATTGAAACATGATGCCCGTCGGCCATAAGGCTCTGACCAATCTTGTCTTCGTCAAGATTGGTTGCGTCGCTAAGCTCTGACACGGAGGGATGGCGTTGGTTTTCCTGCTCAAATTTGTTTATTTCATGATTGATTTTATTGAGTGAACCAACCTGATTGAGAGGCAGTCGCACAATACGGCTCTGTTCGGCAATAGCCTGAAGAATACTTTGGCGAATCCACCATACTGCGTATGATATGAATTTGAATCCTCGTGTCTCGTCAAATTTCTGTGCAGCCTTTATCAATCCGATATTACCTTCGTCTATCAAATCAGTGAGCGTAAGACCCTGATGCTGATATTGTTTGGCCACAGAAACAACAAACCTCAAATTTGCCGTAACGAGTTTGTCCTTGGCGCGCTCGCCTTCCGGACCACCTTTACGTATTTTCTGTGCCAATTCAATTTCTTCATCAATTGAGATTAGTGGAGCACGTCCTATTTCTACAAGATACTTATCAAGTGCCTCGCTCGAACGGTTCGTAATACTCTTTTGGATCTTTAATTGTCTCATTCTCTTCTTTGCTTTTGTTTTAACTCCTTGATTATCAATCTTATATCGCTAATACAGCTGAAAAACGCTGCAAAATTACAAAAAAAAGCGATAAGTTGTATGTCAATACAAGTGTATTTTTGCTTAAAAAAACATAAAAAACAGGTTTTTCCAAACAAAACAAGTATTCATATTATGTATGTTTGTACCGAGTCGAGTTTCAAAAGAAGATTATACATACAAATCCCATAAAAGCGATATTCTGATTATGCAATACGTCATTGTTTCGGATATAAAATGCTTTAATAAAGTACTTATCTATAGAAAAAGAAAACGTAAATCGTTTTTTTTTTGTATATTTGCCGAGCCATTTGGATTTGCTTAGATGGCATTCTAAATTAAAACAAATTATGAAAAAACTAATATTATTAGTATTGGCAGGCATTTTGATTGTTACAGTCTCAGCACAGGAGAAAGCTGTAACAACCAAAATTACAACAGTTTATGATGAGTTTAAGCCCGCTGTAATTACTTTGAAGAACGGTAGCGTAATAAGACATAAGCAAGCTAATGTATTTATGAAAAATGGCTCCTTATTATACAAACACGGTAAAACAAACATGCAAGCCAACATGAATCAGATAAAAACAGTGGATTTTGGCGACCGTCATTATTGCTGTATAGATACTTTGTTGGCATATGTTGTAGATTCTGTGGCCGGAAACAAATTGCTTTGTGCAACACTGATAGATATGGAATCATATATGGCACAATTGTTGAACAACAGACAGATAACCAATCTTGAGATAAAGTCACAGATCAATGTCACTTCATTGGATATGTCGGACGATGAAGAACAGCAATATCCTCTTGTGAATTATTTTTTCTATGAGTTAGATGGAAAAATAATAAAGGTTCACGAACGAATTATAAACAATATAATATCAAAGGAAAAACGTCGCAAATTCAAGACTGTGATTATGATGCCGGAATTCAGTTGGAATGATAAAGAATGTCTTATTGAATTGCTGAAGGCCATATAATGACATAAAATACATAATGGGCATTATGATAAATAGAAATTATCAGGTAATTAAATATCTTTCTCTTTCCGCCCGATTCAATCAAATAAAATAAGGACTAATTTATAAAACGATGAAAAAAACTGTATTATCTATTTTGCTTGCAGCCGGTATGCCTGTAATTACCGGCGCACAATCATTTGATTTTGACATGACAAAGCCGCAGCCTGTGTATTCCGACTCTATCGGATACGGATATGACATACTGCCGGTGCCGACAGCCAAAGGAAAATCTCCATTCTATTTTTCAGTCAAGGTTCCAGATGGAAACTATAAGGTGAAAGTGATACTTGGCTCTCAAAAGAAAGCAGCCAATACTACGGTCAGAGCCGAAGGTAGGCGTCTGATGGCAGAAAATGTCAATACCACCAAAGGAAAGACTGCAACATTCGAATTTGTCGTGAATAAACGTTCACCACAGATTAATGGAAAAGAACGAGTCAGGATAAAAGAACGAGAGAAAGAATATTTAAGCTGGGACGACCGTTTGACACTTGAATTCAATGGCGATGCCCCTGCTGTGAAAAGTATTCGTATAGAGCGTGATGACGCTTGTCCCACCATATATTTGTGTGGAAATTCCACTGTTGTAGACCAAAACAACGAGCCTTGGGCCAGTTGGGGACAAATGATTACAAGATGGTTTGACAGTGGTGTGGCTGTATCAAACCATGCAGAGAGCGGTCTCACTGCAGGATCTTTCCTTGCACAGAACAGGCTTGCCAAAATTATGTCAACCTTGAAAAATGAGGATTATGTAATATGTGAGTTTGGACATAACGACGAGAAAGAGAAAGGCCCAGGTACGGGAGCATGGTATCATTATACACGCAATCTCAAGATATTTATCGACAATGTACGTTCTAAAGGTGCCACGATTATCTTTTGCACTCCCACACAGCGCCGTCAGTTTGCAGACGACAAGAAGACTATAAAGGAAACTCATGGAGATTTCCCCGCAGCCATGCTTGCTGTAGCAGAGCGAGAGAATGTGCCGGTAATAGACCTGCACGAAATGACGCGTGAGTTTTTCCAGACCCTGGGGTATGAAGACAGTAAACGTGCTTTGGTACATTATCCTGCCAATACATTTCCAGGTCAGAAAAAAGAACTTGCAGACAACACCCATTTTAATCCCTATGGAGCATACGAGGTTGCAAAAATGGTCATAATGGGTATGAAGAAACACAATCTTACCGTATTGAAGAATCTGAGAGCAGACTTCAAAGACTTTGCTCCAAATATGCCTGATGATTGGAATACATTCAAATGGGCACCGGCTAAAAATGCCGAGATGACAAAACCGGATGGGAATTAATCTATAAAAACAGTTGGAATAAAATCCATTACCTCCTATAGGAATTGAACTATTAAAATTATGATAAACAGACTATTTACAATTGCGGCAATGTCAATTATTGCCGGAGGGACGTTTGCTCAGTCGTGGCCGACAGCCTCTTTGGAAGCCAAACCTGGCACACGATGGTGGTGGTTGGGCTCGGCAGTCAACGAAAGCGATTTGCAATGGAATATGCAGGAATATTCCAAGGCCGGACTCGGTGCCTTGGAAATAACACCATTATATGGTGTGCAGGGAAACGAGAAAAATGAGCTCAGTTTCCTTTCCACACCATGGATGAACGCTCTGAAATTCGTTCAGACTGAGGGTGTAAAAGACAGTCTGCTGATAGACATGAACTGCGGCACAGGATGGCCGTTCGGCGGTCCAGAGGTACCTATAAGCGAAGCTGCTGCCAAACTAGCATATACGGACACCGTCATTACTGGTGCAGAACTGCGCAAAGGTATCGACATAAGCATAAAAGACAAGAAAGAGAAACCTTTCTGCACATTAAGCAAAGTCATGGCCTATAGCGATGACGGTGTTAAGGATCTTACATCTATGACCGACACTTCCGGCATGTTGGTTTGGAAAAAATCTGTCAAAAAACACAGTTATCGCATCATCGCCATATATTGTTCACGTACACGTCAAAAGGTAAAGCGAGCCGCTCCCGGAGGAGAAGGCTATGTGATGGACCACTTCGACAAGAGCGCTGTAGCACATTACCTTGAACGCTTTGAGAAAGCATTTGCCGAAAGCAACACCCCCTACCCTCATTCATTCTTTAATGATTCATATGAGGTATACAAGGCAAACTGGACCCCGAAAATGTTTGAAGAGTTTGAGAAACGTCGTGGATACAAATTGGAAGAACATTTGCCAGAACTGCTTGGTGATGTTGACGACAAAGATAATAAGGTATTGAGCGATTATCGTGAAACACTGAGCGACCTGTTGCTTGAGAACTTCACCGAACAGTGGACGGCATGGGCACATCAGCATGGAGTGAAGACGCGTAATCAGGCACATGGTTCACCAGCCAACCTTATTGATGTATATTCAGCTGTAGATATTCCGGAAATAGAAGGATTCGGACTGTCAGAATTCGGCATCAAAGGACTCCGCAAGGACACAGGATATACACGAAAGAATGACAGTGACGTATCGATGTTGAAGTATGCATCATCGGCAGCCCACATCAATGGCAAGACCCTTGTAAGCAGTGAGACATTGACGTGGCTCACAGAGCATTTCCGTACTTCGTTGTCACAATGCAAACCTGATATCGATCTGATGTTCACATGCGGGGTAAACAACATGTACTTCCACGGTACATGTTACTCTCCGAAAAACGATCCGTGGCCGGGATGGCGTTTCTATGCATCCATAGATATGAGTCCCAACAACAGCATATGGCGTGATGCACCATATCTGATGAAGTATATCGAAAGATGCCAGAGTTTCCTGCAAATGGGACGTCCGGACAACGATTTCCTTGTATATCTGCCGATACGTGACATGTGGGCGGAACGCAAGGGCAAAGGTGCCGGTTCATTACTGATGCAGTTTGATATACACTCCATGGCCAGAAAAGCTCCTGATTTCATAAAAAGTATTCTGGATATCGACAAGGCCGGATACGATTGTGACTATATCAGCGAGAAGTATCTGCTTACTACTTCATATAAGAACGGTATGCTCGAAACTGCAGCCGGTACACGCTACCATGCACTTATAATACCGGGTAGTGGTCGCATGCCTGAAAATGTAAAAGCCCACGTTGATGTCCTGAAATCACAGGGAGCCAATATTATATACGGAACAGCAAAGGCTGAAATGGAGAAGGCTGCAAAGGCAGAGCCGATGAGACACAAACATGGGCTACGCGCCATTCGCAGAAAGAACGATACCGGATATCATTATTTCATTGCCAATTTGTCTCCTGATGATATTGATGCACGCATACCGCTGTGCGTCAATGCACGTGATGCCAGATGGTTTAACCCACTCAACGGAGATATTTATAAGGCCGATATGACTTCTGATGGTGTTCGTATGAATCTGAGAAGTGGTGAGTCAATGATTTTGCAGACATACAACAGTCCACAGAACGACGGTAGGAAAGAAAGGAGTCTTGCGCAGACATACGCCACAAAGATTCTTGATGGCAAATGGTCACTCTCCTTCCTCAGCAGTGCACCGGAAGTGAAAAAGACCTTCGACATGGATACACTGCGTACATGGGAAGAGCTTGACGACGATTCCATTAAAGTTACTATGGGTACAGGTGTGTATACCACAACAGTAAAGATGACAAAGGACGAAGCGGCTTCAGACTGGACAATTGATCTTGGCGACGTAAGAGAGAGCGCACGCGTATATATCAATGATACGTTTGTCGGATGTGCATGGTCGGTGCCGTTCACCCTCGAATGCAGGAAAGCCTTCAAGGCCGGAGTGAACACCGTACGCATAGAGGTTACCAATCTGCCGGCTAACAGAATATCCCACCTTGATCGACAAGGCGTGAAGTGGCGTAAATTCAACGAAATCAACGTTGTATCCATTAATTACAAAAAGACCGGATATGAAAATTGGGAACCTATGAAGAGCGGTCTTAACTCGGTTATAAAGCTCTATAAAATAGAGCAATAAGCTGTAAACATCCCCATTTGCTTTAGCAACAATCAATGGGATATAAGAAATCGGGGCACTAGGAAGTGATATCCTATGCCCCGATTATTCTTTTTTAATGTACCATTTATATTGACACGGTTGTCATACTAATGAAGATTCCCACTATGGTACGTGGACGCGTGTGTCCAAGGCTCCTTTCCTGTTGGGAAGCCCGGGTGGACTCTATTTAGTAACGCGAATCCAATCTATATCCATAAACCCTGTAACACCTTTTCCTGCAGGTTCTTCAGCCACGAAACCGAACTTGGCACCAATCCATTTGCCCTCACGCATCTGAAACTCGTCGCCTACAGCTGTGAATTTCTTTCCATCTTTACTGTATGAAAATTTAAGTTTGGCACCTTCCTTCACCGCAAGACGCAGATAAATATCCTGATATATGGCAGGATCGTAATTTATTTTGTCCTTAGCCGTAGGGTTAAGTTCTGCCAATACCTTAACATTTTCAGCTTTGTTCCCGTCAGCCTTGTGGCATGTTATTTGTTGCAACTGAAATTTGTCCCCCACCCGCCTTACCACGAGTGCGCTGTAGTCACGTCCCATCATTATTATTCCACCATACTGGTTGTCTTTCTTTGCTGCAAACTTTATCTTTGCCGTAGCGGTGAAAGCATCGGCCGGAGTCTTTTGCAGAAGCAGGTTGGGCGCTTCCCATAGGTTTACGAATTTCTCACTCAACTTGTGAGTGTACATGCGGAAAAATCCGTAAGGAGTTGGCTGGCCATAAGACTGGTCATAATTGGAATGCCACTGCCATTGCTTACCAAGCTCAACAGTATTGAATTCATCACTTTCCACCGGATTCAGTATCGGATAAGTCGTGCCCACATTCGGTTTCTTATATCTCGTCACAGGGTCACCGCATAGGTCACCATCCTTGTCCACTCCCATTACAGGCCATCCGTTTACCCATTTTACAGGTTGCAGATGTACCACACGTCCGTAGGCACCTTTATCCTGAAAATGCATAAACCAATCCTCTCCTTGTGCCGTGCGTACCCATCCGCCCTGATGTGGGCCGTTGATGTCCGACTTGCCTTGAGCCATTACAGTCTTGTGCTCATACGGTCCGTAAGGGCTTTTCGAACGCATGGCCAATTGCCATCCGGTGGCTACGCCTCCTGCCGGGCACATTATCCAATACCACCCGTCATGTTTGTAGAACTTAGGACCTTCAGCTGTGTGGTGCTCGTTGTTTCCGTCAAACACTATCACCGGATCGCTAATGGCCCGTGTTCCGTCAGCCGAAAGCTCTCTTACAGACAGCACACTCTTGAATCCGGCACGACTGCCTGCCCATCCGTTCACGAGATAGCATCGGCCGTCGTCATCCCACAACGGTGTGGTGTCAATCATACCCTTACCTGGAATAACAAGCACCGGATCGTCCCATCGTCCGGCTGGATCCTTTGTCTTGACCATATACACGCCATAGTCCGGATCTCCCCAATATATATAATACTCGCCGTTGTGATATCTTATGCTTGGAGCCCATACACCCATACCGTGAGCCGTTTTGTCAAACACCTCCTTTGGAGTGAGTTCACGCAAAGCATGCCCAACAATCTCCCAGTTCACAAGGTCTTTGGAATGTAATATAGGCAGTCCCGGTATGCAGTTGAACGAGCTTGCCGTCATGTAAAAGTCTGTTCCTGATGCTCCCACGCACACATCGGGGTCACTATAGTCAGCATTGATGACAGGATTCTTGTAGGTTCCGTCACCATTGTCCGGACACCATACTTCCGAACGGTACTGTGCCTGCGATGGCAGAGCCATTGCCGCAAAGATTAGTAATAAAGGTAGTTTCTTCATAAAGATTTTATTTTTAATTGATAGTTGTTGTTGTTCACGATTTCCATCGACCTGACAATCTCGTCATCCTCAGGATCCACGGCCAATGCCACGTGTCCCATTGTCCGCCTTAGGTTTATTTCCACGCAAGGATGTAACAGATATCCCCTTCCGTCACTTTGGGGCACAATCATCATGTCAATACCCAGCGGCCCCGCATATTTGTTGTTGTACACGTCACCGAGATATGTGCATATACGTTCTTTTACATTCAATATATACTCGTCCGGAATATATTTTCCTATTATATCCAGCTTATATGTTTCCGTAGCTATTACGTTCCCTGTATATGCTCCGTTTTTCGTGTTGAACAGTGACATCCCGACATAGTCCACTTTCCCATGTCCGTCACTGTAAAACTCCATTCCGAAATCCATTATCTTTCTATAATACGGTTCTACCATTACGCCTCCCTGGATTTTTAACATGTTTTTTATCCAGCCTGCAAGATGGTTTCCTATACATTTTTCGGCAAATCTTATTCCCCTGCCGCTACAGCTCCAAGGGGCCTTGATTACTATCCGGCCATATCGGTAAAGCAGTTCGGCCACCATATCCACATTGCCACAAAAGAAAGATTCACCGACAAAAATGTCTCCAGCAAATTTTTTCAATAAGCCTGTGGCCGTTTGTCTGTGTGATAGTTTGCGTATCATCTCCAAATGTCCCATATCCGGCAGTGTATCACATATTATACCGTTTTGTAATATACTGTTGACTATGGCAGAGTCCCATCCCCACACATCAATCTTTTCCACTTTCATGCCGGCAATTTCCCCCGGCATTACAAATTCTACATTTCCTCCTGCTTTACATCCGGAAGCTGCAAGCCTAGCACGAATCTTCTTCAATGTGGCATATGCACGTTTGGCATCTTCCACCATTACCATGTCATCGTCACCGGCCCAGAGAGCCGGCAGAAATCCCATGTCTGTACGAAATGCCCTGACAGAATGTGAAGCTGTGAAGTTCTTCAAATTGGCGGCCATAGCCAAATCATGCTCAGGATTAAATATGTGTAATGTCATTTGTCATTGATACGTTTTATGTCTTTGGGCTACAAAATTAGCTTATTTTTTTCACATTTTGTAATATTGACTTTGCAAATTGCGAAGAAAGTATTATCTTTGCAAATAATTTAGAAGATTAAAAGAATGGAAGTTTTTTTCAGAACTCATACCAATCTTGTAGAGCATACAAATGCGCCGGTCCGTCGCACCCTTATGGATGAGATTGATTGGAACGACCGTATGATCGGAATTAAGGGTACAAGAGGCGTTGGAAAAACGACTTTCCTTCTTCAATATGCAAAAGAGAAATTCGATATACAGGACAAGCGCTGCCTCTATGTCAACATGAACAATTTCTATTTCCAAGGGCGTGGCATCGCAGACTTTGCGGGAGAATTCTATAAGCATGGCGGACAGGTGCTCCTTATAGACCAGGTGTTCAAACAGCCGGACTGGAGCAGTGAGCTGCGCAAATGCTATGACGAATACCTTGGACTGAAGATTGTCTTCACCGGTTCAAGCGTCATGCGACTGAAAGAAGAGAATCCCGAGCTCAACGGTATTGTCAAAAGTTACAATCTGCGTGGATTCTCGTTCCGTGAATTTCTCAATCTACAGACGGGAAACAACTTTGCGCCATACACGCTTGACGAAATATTGAACGACCACGAGCATATCATTAAACGCATACTTCCTAAAGTATCTCCCGGCAAGTATTTCCTTGACTACATCCATCACGGCTTCTATCCATTCTACCAGGAACACCGCAACTATTCGGAAAATCTTCAGAAGACCATGAATATGATGACCGAGGTAGATATTCTCATGATAAAACAGATTGAACTTAAATATCTTACGAAGATAAAAAAACTTTTCTACATGCTCGCTGTAGACGGTCCCAAGGCTCCGAATATCAGCCAGCTGGCCAACGACATAGAGACAAGCCGTGCCACGGTCATGAACTATATAAAATACTTGGCCGATGCCCGTCTGATAAACATAATCTATCCCGTGGGACAAGACTTTCCAAAGAAGCCTTCAAAAGTGATGATGCACAATTCGAACCTTATGTTTGCCATCTATCCCATTAAGATTGACAAGCAGGATGCCATGGAAACATTCTTCGTCAACTCACTGTGGAAAGACCACAAGGTCAATCAAGGCAATCACGACATGTATTACACGGTTGACGGTTCGATGAAGTTCAAGATATGCGATGCGACGACGCTAAGCAAGAACAAGATTTCCTCTGATACTATATATGCACGGTATAACACGGAAGTGGGCAAAGGCAATCAGATTCCGCTATGGCTTTTGGGCTTCCTTTATTGAGACATCAACAATATGAAGATAAAGCAAATTCATTGGGACATTAAAAACAACTATACAATAATTTATTCATTTAAATATTTTATCTATTAAAATGGCAAAAGAAAAGAAATTTATCACTTGTGATGGCAACCAAGCAGCAGCACATATCTCGTATATGTTCTCTGAGGTGGCAGCCATCTACCCCATCACTCCGTCATCGACGATGGCAGAGTATGTGGACGAATGGGCAGCTCAAGGCCGTAAGAATATCTTCGGCGAGACTGTTCTCGTACAGGAAATGCAGTCGGAAGGCGGTGCTGCCGGAGCCGTTCACGGTTCGTTGCAGGCCGGCGCCCTGACTTCAACCTATACAGCATCACAGGGTCTGCTGCTGATGATTCCCAACATGTACAAAATTGCCGGTGAGTTCCTACCCTGCGTGTTCCACGTATCGGCCCGTACATTGGCTTCACACTCTCTGTGCATCTTCGGTGACCATCAGGACGTTATGTCAACCCGCCAGACCGGCTTCGCCATGTTGGCCGAAGGTTCGGTACAGGAGGTTATGGACTTGGCCGGTGTAGCACATCTCGCTACCATCAAGAGTCGTGTTCCGTTTGTCAATTTCTTCGATGGTTTCCGCACATCCCATGAGATTCAGAAGATCGAGATGCTTGAGAACGACGATCTCGCTCCGCTGGTAGATCAGCAGGCACTGGCCGAATTCCGCAGTCGTGCCCTCACTCCCGAACATCCTGTTGCACGCGGTATGGCTGAGAACCCTGATACTTTCTTCACACACCGCGAATCATGCAACTCTTACTACGATGCCGTTCCCGCCATCGTAGAGGAATACATGGAGAAGATTTCGGAGATAACCGGTCGCAAGTACGGTCTGTTCAATTACTATGGAGCCGAGGATGCCGATCGCGTTATCATCTTGATGGGTTCTGCCAGCGAGGCAGCACGCGAGGCCATCGACTATCTGACGGTTCAGGGTGAGAAGGTTGGTCTGGTGTCTGTTCACCTCTACCGTCCGTTCTCAGTCAAGCACCTGCTCGCAGCAGTGCCTAAGACAACCAAGCGTATCGCTGTTCTCGACCGTACCAAGGAGCCGGGAGCCAACGGCGAGCCTCTGTATCTCGATGTCAAGGAAGCTTTCTATGGTGTGGAGAATGCTCCTGTCATTGTCGGCGGACGCTACGGTCTGGGGTCTAATGATACCACACCCGCACAGATTCTCTCCGTATACGAGAACCTTGCATTGGCCGAGCCGAAGAACCACTTCACACTCGGTATTGTCGATGACGTTACATTCACATCACTGCCACAGAAGGAAGAGATTGCTCTCGGAGGCGAGGGTATGTTCGAGGCCAAGTTCTACGGACTCGGTGCCGACGGTACTGTAGGAGCCAACAAGAACTCTGTAAAGATTATTGGTGACAATACCGACAAGCATTGTCAGGCATACTTCTCTTACGATTCCAAGAAATCGGGAGGTTTCACTTGCTCTCACCTACGTTTCGGTGATACACCAATCCGTTCCACATATCTTGTCAACACACCTAACTTCGTCGCTTGCCACGTTCAGGCTTATCTCAACATGTATGATGTGACACGCGGTCTGCGCAAGAACGGAACATTCCTTCTCAACACTATTTGGGAGGATGACACACTCGTTGCCAATCTGCCCAACAAGATCAAGAAGTACTTCGCCGACAACAACATCAAGGTATATTACATCAACGCTACCAAGATAGCACAGGAAATCGGTTTGGGCAACCGCACCAACACCATCTTGCAGAGCGCTTTCTTCCGCATCACTGGTGTTATCCCCGTAGACCTCGCCGTAGAGCAGATGAAGAAGTTCATCGTCAAGTCTTACGGAAAGAAGGGACAGGACGTTGTAGACAAGAACTACGCTGCTGTAGACCGTGGCGGTGAGTACAAGGAACTGGCCGTAGATCCCGCATGGAGCAATCTGCCCGCTGATGCAGCCAAGGAGAATAACGATCCTGCATTCATCAACGAAGTGGTTCGTCCTATAAACGCACAGAATGGTGACTTACTCCCCGTATCAGCCTTCAAGGGCATCGAAGACGGTACATGGCCTCAGGGCACAGCCGCATACGAGAAGCGTGGTGTGGCAGCTTTCGTCCCTACATGGATGTCCGAGAACTGTATCCAGTGCAACAAGTGTGCATACGTTTGTCCTCACGCCTGCATCCGTCCGTTCGTAATGGACGAAGCAGAGGCATCAGGTCTGAATGCCGTATCACTCGACATCAAGGCTCCCGCAGCGCTCAAGGGCATGAAGTTCCGTATGCAGGTAGGTGTTATGGACTGTTTGGGTTGCGGAAACTGTGTCGATGTATGTCCGGGCAATCCAAAGGCCGGCGGCAAGGCCCTCAAGATGGTTCCGCTGGAAGGTGAGCTCGACGAGGCTGCCAACTGGGAATACTGTGTCAATAACGTCAAGAGCAAACAGGATTTGGTTGACATCAAGCAGAGTCCGAAGAACTCGCAGTTTGCCACTCCGCTCTTCGAGTTCTCAGGTGCATGCTCCGGCTGCGGTGAGACTCCTTATGTGAAACTGATTTCACAGCTCTTCGGCGACCGCGAGATTGTAGCCAACGCTACAGGATGCTCTTCAATCTATTCAGGTTCTATCCCCTCTACCCCATATACAACCAACGAGAAGGGGCAGGGTCCGGCATGGGCCAACTCACTGTTCGAGGACTTCTGCGAGTTCGGCCTCGGTATGACATTGGCCAACAAGAAGATGCGTGCCCGCATTGCAGAGTTGCTTACAGCAGCAGTTTCCGACGAGCATGTACCTGCCGAATTCAAGGCTGCCGCTCAGGAGTGGCTTGACGGTAAGGACAATGCTGATGCTTCGAAAGCTGCCGCCGCCAAGCTCAACCCGATGATAGAGGATGGTGCCGCCAATGGTTGCGAGACATGCAAGAAGCTCAAGGAGCTGTCACACTATCTTGTTAAGCGCTCACAGTGGATTATCGGTGGAGACGGTGCCTCTTACGATATCGGTTACGGAGGTCTCGACCACGTCATCGCTTCTGGTGAAGATGTCAACATCCTCGTACTCGATACAGAGGTTTATTCCAATACCGGCGGTCAGTCATCAAAGGCCACACCGCTCGGTGCCATCGCCAAGTTTGCCGCTTCAGGCAAGCGCGTGCGCAAGAAAGACCTCGGTATGATTGCCACTACCTACGGCTACGTATACGTTGCCCAAATTGCTATGGGTGCCGATCAGGCCCAGTGCCTCAAAGCTATCCGCGAGGCCGAGGCTTATCCCGGACCGTCTATCATCATCGCCTACGCTCCGTGTATCAACCACGGCTTGAAGAAAGGCATGGGCAAGGCACAGGCCGAGGAAGCCGCTGCTGTGGCATGCGGTTACTGGCACTTATGGCGCTTCAATCCCGCACTCGAGGAAGAAGGCAAGAATCCGTTCACGCTCGACTCCAAGGAGCCGGCATGGGAGAACTTCCAGGATTATCTGAAAGGCGAGGTTCGTTTCCTCTCTGTTATGAAGCAGTTCCCCAACGAGGCTGCCGACCTGTTCAAGGCTTGTGAGGATATGGCAAAGAAGCGTTATCAGAGCTATGTCCGCATGACCAAGATGGACTGGAGCGAGTAAGTTTTTCTTTCCAAATGTCAGCCGGCCTCGATAACAAGGCTAAATTACAGGGCCGGCTGATTTTTAAACAAGTATGAAGGATGAGATGCATAAATGTTTCTCATCCTTCTTTTTATGTGTAGAGTCAAAGTCATTTAACGGGCCAAAGATAAAATGCATTTAACATTGCCATTACGGCTTTACTAGTTATAACGGAGCCACCACAGGAAAGTGATGTAAATGAATTCAAATTTTATATTATTAACTTTACTGCCTAATGTTAATAATATTACTCATTAAAATTAATGACTTTACTTAGTAATATTATTAACATTAGTGCAACCGTATGCACGGACTATGTGCTGAAGACACTGAGTGAACCTCTGCATTTCCGATTTAACACACCCATCAAACCATAAACGCAGGAACAAACCATAAACGCAGGAATATACCTTTTAGCACGTAACAGATATAAATGATTAATTATTAATCAAAAAATACAATACATACAAAAGGAATGTCCCTGCATTTATGTGGTGATTATAAACATATAATTGTGAGTTTTGCAACACCTTATGGTATAGCGTACCGTAAGCATGTCGACCATATTATTCCTTCAGCGGGCAGGCGAACTTGTCGCCCGTCTGTCGTATCAGTTCGCGGGCATAGTTCTCTGGATATCCGGGACGCTTCACTCTTTCGCCGAGTCCCTCCTTGTTGCGTAACAGATTGCCTTTGGAGTCCTCCGGCTTGATAATCATGTCGTTGTACTTCACAATCAGATGGAAAGCCAACTGCTTCCAGCGTGTAAGCATCTGCATGGCTTTTTCACCGGTGTAGGCAGTAAGATAGGCACGGGCCTCGATCGGATTCTGCTTGTACAGTTCGGCTGCGCGAGCCTCTACCTTAGGCTGGGCTGCAAAGTAAGAAGCATCAAGCGAGTCTCGCACTTCACGGAGCGACGGAAACATGAGGCTGTAACGCGGATAGACCATATTGCTCACCCAGTTACACACCCAATAGGCATTGTCCATACTGAATGTCAACGCATCGGCTCCAGGTGTAGCGTAACATTCAGGAACCTTGTCCGTTGCACAATAGACTGGTGTGAAAGCAACCATATTGCCATCGTCATTTCCCCACCATAGCACACCACCTATCTCACGAGGCAACCACGAGCGCATTTGGCTGACATAAACAAAGCCTGGCTGTTGCGTGCTTACAGGACGCTCATTGAAGTATTCACGGCCGTCTACGGTAAACGTGAGTGGCGTGGGACGGTAAGGCATCTGCCATATACCACCGCCAATGTCGCTGTCAAGCGCAAAGGGCGTACCCTCGTAATGGTCGCGCATAGCCTCTTCCACATCGTGTACGCTGAGTTTGCGTGACGGAACTATCCACAGCGGCATAGGCTCGGTATCCTTCACTTTGCCCTCGGCATAAGGAACATAACGTGCCATGCCGCTGCTGAAACGGTTAAAGAATGTCCACACCCGAGCCTCGCAAAATCGTCGGCCGCCAAAATCAGGTGCGGCATACGTTTCACAAAAGCTAAAATCAGCATCCTTGCCATTGAACCATCCCATCTTGCGGGCATACTTGATTACATTCTTCGAACAAATCACATTCTCCTTGTCCTTAGGATTGAACGTGCGTATACGGCTTTGATTGGCATGAGCACAGATTGCATTATCAGGCACACGCAATGCGACCCACACCACACTCTTACTACCCGGGCCACAGCCCATCATCTCCATAATCCAAGCCTCATTGGGATCACATATTGTAAAAGTTTCCCCCTCGCTGTTATAACCATATGTCTCTGTCAATGTTGTCATAACAGAGATAGCTTCACGTGCCGTTCGCGAGCGCTGAAGTGCAATATATATGAGCGAACCATAATCAAGAATACCAGTAGAGTCGACCATCTCCTCACGGCCTCCGAATGTGGTCTCGCCTATAGTCACCTGATATTCGTTGATGTTTCCTATCACGTTGTACGTCTCTTCAGCTTCTGGAATCTCGCCATGATACACGTTGGTATCCCAATCGTAAATCTTTCGCATCTCGCCCTTGGCATGACGGCCGGCCGGATAGTGGCACAGACTTTGGAACATACCGTAGTCGTCGGCACTGTACGAGCATATCACCGACCCGTCGATGCTGGCTTTCTTGCCCACAATGAAATTGGTACATGCAGCAGCATAGCCCGAAGTTACGAGCAATGCCGCAATCAATGCTTGTTTTCTCATCTTATTGTATTTAATGCTCAGCAAGCCTTGAAACTCATATCGAGACCTTTGACTGAATGTGTAAGCGCACCCACAGAGATAAAATCGACACCACACTCGGCATAGTCGCGTATGGTATCGAATGTGATACCGCCACTTGACTCTGTCTCATAGCGTCCGGCAATCATCTCTACGGCCTTACGTGTATCAGCCACCGAGAAGTTGTCGAGCATGATACGGTCGATGCCGCCGCAATCCATGGCTTGCTGAAGCTCGTCGAAGTTTCGCACCTCAATCTCGATTTTCAGGTCGAGACCTTTCTCTTTAAGATACTCGTGACAGCGGTTGATGGCATTGGCTATGCCTCCGGAGAAGTCAACATGGTTGTCCTTGAGCAGAATCATGTCGAACAGTCCTATCCGGTGATTGCATCCTCCGCCTATTTTCACAGCCTGCTTCTCAAGCATACGCATGCCGGGAGTGGTCTTGCGAGTATCGAGTACACGTGTTTTAGTGCCAGCCAGCCGCTCCACATAGCGTCCTGTCATGGTGGCTATGCCGCTCATGCGCTGCATGATATTCAACATGAGGCGCTCCGTCTGGAGCAACGAGCGCACACGTCCGGTGACAATCATTGCTATATCGCCATTCTTCACCTTAGAACCATCGCCCATAATTACTTCAACCTGCATTTCTGGGTCGAAGCGGCGGAACACCTCGCGGGCCACTTCCACTCCGGCCAATATACCTTCTTCCTTGATAAGAAGGTGCGACTTGCCCATTGCATCCTCGGGGATGCAACACAACGTGGTATGGTCACCATCACCAATATCCTCTGCAAACGAGAGATCGATAAGTCTGTCATTCAATTCGTCTACGCTTAACATTATATCTTGATATTTTAAACTTGATTTTTGTTTTTATATTTATGTCTCGTCAGTATGTTTTCCTATCTTGTCAAACAAATATTCCTACCTTTACAATAATCAATTAAAGGTATACCCCAAAACCTAAACGGAAGCCCACAGAACTGTAATCGCTGTGACTCTTAAACGAGTGGTTGTAGTAAATCTCAGGTTCTATTGTCACCGTATGGCTGATAAAGAAAGCATATCCAATCTGAACGCTCGGCATGAAATCGTCATAGTCACTTCCACGATGAACATAATCGGCCGATGCTCCAAGGAACAAACCGTTCTGCACAATATAATAACGGGCACCGACACCCAAAGAGAGTTCTGCCGATACATCTTTCTTTTTGTCATATGCCATCTGAGCTGTCACCATCCAATCATCCATAAAAAGATATCCGCCCTTTGCCTGTAATCCAAAATGACTCTTTTCCGAACCGTTATAACTCATATTCAAACCCGATATGGACGAGCCGATATACTTCTTTCCATTTTCAAACTGAGCGTTAGCCGAAACGGTCATTACAAGACCGAGAAGCATCAATGTTAGTTTTCTCTTCATAATTTCTATGATTTTAAAGTTGATTCTTTATAATAACGTCTTCGCCATATCATAAACCAGAAAATTGCGGCAAGCAATGTCATACCGCCAAATGTATAGGCTAACGGCTCAGGCAAATTAAAAGCCTGACGTGATACGAACAAATACGTACTGCATATTGTTGTCATGAATAAAGCCGGAACGAGTGTTACAATATATGGCTTACCTTCTTGCACGAGATAAACAGTCAATGTCCAGAAAGTGAAAACGGACAGTGTCTGATTGGCCCATCCGAAATACTGCCATATAATATTGAAACCATCAGGATTCTCTATCTGCCAGAAAAGCATGGCAATCGACAATACAAAAAGCGGTATACAGATATAAAGACGCTTGCGTACAGGGCGCTGGTTCATGCCGATGGCTTCGGCTATTATCAGACGGGCTGAACGAAAAGCCGTGTCACCACTGGTAATCGGAGCCGCCACCACTCCGAACAAGGCCAGGATTCCTCCTACGACCCCAAGCCAGTCGTTACATATTATATTGACCACAGCTGGTGCCGATGTGTGAAAACCGGACTCACGTGCCGCTTCTATAATCTGATATCCCGGAGAAGGCGAGCCATAAAAGAAATACGACGATACCGTTGCCCATATCAGTGCCACAATACCCTCGGTAATCATGGCACCATAAAAAATCGGACGCCCCATCTTCTCGCTCTTCACACAACGTGCCATCAGCGGACTCTGTGTTGCATGGAAACCACTTACAGCCCCGCAGGCAATTGTGATAAACAAGCATGGGAATATCCGGTCCGTCCACGAAGAATCGGCATTCATCCCCATATTGCCAAGTCCATCCCATAATTCCGGAACATCCGGCATCTTTACAAAAAGAACAATCATAAGGGCAAAAGCCATGAAGAGCAAAGACAATGCAAACAGCGGGTAAATCTTTCCGATAATCTTATCTATAGGAAGCATCGTCGCTACAATATAATATACAAAGATAATGATAATCCACATGGCCGAAGTACCGCCTATGGAATGTAGTATTTCTGCAGGACTATAAACAAAAACGGTACCTACCATTATAAGAAGCAAGACTGTAAAAACAAGCATTACCCTCTTTGTTGTCATTCCGAGATACTTGCCGATGAGTTGGGGAAGGCTTGCACCGCCATTACGCATGGAAAGCATTCCACTGAGATAGTCGTGAGTCGCTCCCGCAAATATACATCCCAACACTATCCACAAGTAAGCCGAAGGACCGAATTTGGCTCCCATAATAGCACCGAATATAGGTCCCGTACCGGCTATGTTCAGAAACTGTATCATGAATACTTTCCAATTCGGAAGCGCAATATAATCCACTCCGTCGGATTTGGATATGGCAGGAGTAACACGATTGTCAGGCGAGAAAACTCGTTCTATAAACCGTCCGTACAGAAAATAACCTGCAATCAAAGCCAAAAGGCTAAGAACAAAAGATACCATCGTTCTATTCTTTTATTTTAAAAATCCTTAGTGCAAAAGTAACTATTTAATTTGAGATATGAAAAAATAATCATAACTTTGCGCCCAAATATTTAAAATATGAAATCCTTTTATACAATCAAACGATATATAACAGTTTTTATAATCATTCTTTTCGGAATAAATCCGGACATATATGCACAGTTCCACATAAGAAAGCATGAAGTGAGAGCCGTATGGCTCACAACCATCGGCGGACTTGACTGGCCTCATTCATATGCCCGTTCCGAACGCTCCATAGCAAGTCAGAAGCAAGAGTTATGCAACATACTTGACAGACTGAAAGCAGCAAACATAAATACAGTGCTCCTTCAAACCCGCATACGCGGTACAGTGATATACCCTTCGTCGTATGAACCTTGGGACGGATGTTTGTCAGGCATACCCGGTATATCTCCCGGATACGACGCATTGGAGTTCGCTACGGAAGAATGTCACAAACGTGGCATGGAGTTGCATGCGTGGGTTGTCACTATACCTGTAGGAAAATGGAATAAGGAAGGATGCAAAAAGTTGCGTGCTAAGTATCCATCAATGATAAAAAGGATTGGAGACGAGGGATATATGAATCCTGAACGTAAGGAAACTGGTGAATATCTTGCAAAGATATGCCGTGAAATCACGGAAAACTATGATATTGACGGAATACATCTCGACTACATACGCTATCCGGAGACGTGGCAAGGTCCTATAGATAGAGTTCATGGACGTGACAATATCACACGGATTGTAAGACAAATCAGCAATACGGTCAAGACTGTCAAACCATGGGTGAAGATGAGTTGTTCGCCGATAGGCAAATATGACGACCTCACGAGATACCGCAGTTATGGATGGAATGCCCGGACAAAAGTCTGTCAGGATGCACAAGCATGGTTGCGCGACGGGCTGATGGACGAGCTATTCCCTATGATGTATTTTAGAGGAGATCAGTTCTATCCTTTTGCACTCGATTGGAAAGAAAATGACTACGGACGCATAATATCCATCGGATTAGGCATTTACTTCATGTCTCCTAAAGAGAAAGACTGGGATTTGGATGTAATAACCAGACAGATGAACGTGCTGAGAAGCCAAGGCATGGGGCACGCCTATTTCCGTTCCAAGTTCTTCACGGACAATCTGAAAGGTATATATGACATTGCCAAAACCGACATAGACAACTATCCGGCACTCATTCCTGCAATGACATGGCAGTCATCCGTAAAACCAATGCCACCGATGCAATTGACTGTCACCGTAACCGACGAAGGTGATCTGTTGGCATGGAGCGGAGCACAAGACATGTCCGACGGTCCATATCTGATGTACAACATATATTCTTCTACCGAATATCCGGTCAATACAGAAGATGCACGCAACATCATTGCAGCACGATACAGGAACGAGTCCGCCATTATCCCACGAAAGAAACATTCCGCCCCACTCTACTATGCCGTGACTGCCACAGACAGATACGGCAATGAGAGCAATCCGGCAACAATTCCCTCAAACGAAGAAACTGACTTAAAATCATGCCTGCCACTGCTTGAAAACAACGGCATTACATTGCAGGCTCCCGACAAAGGCAAAGTACTCGATGCCGACTATCTTATGATAGAGACCCTGCAGGGCAACATCATAGCCACACGTCCATATTGCGAAACCGGTATAGACATATCGGAAATACCTGAAGGCATGTATGTTCTGAAATCACTCGGACGCAAAGGCATCGGCCACCGCATGGGACATTTCACAATTAAACGGCCGCATAATAGACAATACTGAACAAAGACTTCTTTTCTCTTTGGAAGCATTTCCATCGGAAATACAAGACATCAGACTGCCATATAATACATTTGAAATACATCCAAAACAAACAATAACAAACAAAACCATAAATGAAATGAAAAGAATAGCATACGCCATCATCACCGCTCTGGCATTGACAGCATGTCAGGAGTCACTCGAAGAAAGATGTGCCAGAGAGGCAGAAGAGTATACAAAAAAGAAATGTCCGGCAAGGATAGACCAAAACACCGTCATCGACAGTCTGGTATTCGAGCGTGCCACCCACACGATGCACTATTACTACACACTGACCGGAACAGCCGACGACCCGAAGACATTCACGATGTTCAATGCCGAAAACGTGCTGCTTACACAGCTTAAGAACTCAACGATGATAAAAACATATAAAGACGCCGGCTACAGTTTCGCATATACCTATCATTCTAAAAAGGAAAAGGGCCGCATATTGTTTGAAAAGACATTTACCAAGGAAGACTACAAATAAGCATAAAATTATCAGGAACAGCCAATACTCCAATTGGAGTATGAAAGGCTTACAAATCAAATACGGTGTGTCGGATATGTCCGGCACACCGTATTTGATTTGTAAGCCACAAAACGCAACAGACAATTATTCGTCAGCAGGTTTCATATTTGTATATACCGTCTGTACATCGTCAAAGTCCTCGAGCTTCTCTACCATCTTCTCTATCGTCTCACGTTCCTCTGCCGTAACTTCCTTCTGGTCGTTGGGAATACGTGTAAACTCGGCTCCGGTCACCTCAAATCCCTCGCCCTCCAAGTGCTTCTGAATCTCGCCGAAGCTTTTAGGGTCGCCATAGATTGTGATTTCACCGGTCTCCTCATCCTCGTCAAACTCGTCTTCCACACCATAGTCGATAAGGTCGAGAATCATTTCGTCCATATCCAGACCGTCCTTCTTCTTGAAAGTGAACACGCTCTTGTGGTCAAAAAGGAATGAAAGACTGCCCTGAGTGCCAAGGTTGCCGTTGAACTTGTTGAACACCGAGCGCACATCACCAACCGTACGTGTGGTGTTGTCGGTCAGAGTCTCCACAAACACAGCCACACCGTGAGGTCCGTATCCCTCATAAGTCACTTCCTTGTAGTCACTCTGATCCTTGCCCATAGCGTTCTTTATGGCACGCTCGACATTATCTTTCGGCATGTTCTCACGCTTGGCATTGGCTATTATGGCACGCAACGTAGGATTGTTCTCCGGTTCCGGTCCTCCGGCTTTCACCGCGATGGCTATCTGCTTACCAATCTTTGTGAATGTACGGGCCATGTGTCCCCATCTCTTCAGCTTTGCAGCTTTACGATATTCAAATGCTCTTCCCATTGGAATAAATGTTTTTTTAGCGGAGCTCCGCTCCAAGTTTATTCTTTAAATTTGTTATCAGCTTGTTCATTATGGCATCTATCTGCTTGTCGTTAAGCGTTTTTGTCTCATCCTGCAGAATGAAATTGACAGCATAGCTCTTCTTTCCTTCCGGCAGATTCTTGCCTTCATATACATCAAACAGTTCTACTTTCTTCAGCAGCTTCTTCTCCGTCTGGCGTGCAATATCCTCTATCGCGGCAAACTCGACACTATTGTCAAGCAGCAATGCCAAATCGCGGCTCACGGCCGGATACTTGCTTATCTCGTTATAAAGCACCTTGTTCTTGCGTATCACTTTCATAAGTGCCGTCCAGCTCAGTTCGGCATAATAAACGGGAGCATCTATATCTGCTGTTTTCAGAATCTTCTTGCCAAGCACACCCATTTCCACGAGTTTCTTTCCCCCGCGGTTTTCAATCACAATGCCGGACGAGAATATATCGTTGTCGCTCTTCTTGCGCACTGTCATTCCCGGCTGCACGCCTATACGACGCATGATGTTCTCCACATACGCCTCCAGTTCGTAGAATGTGCTGTCCTCGTCGGGATGGGCCCAGCTGCCTTCCACACGCTTGCCGGTGATCCAGAGCGCCAGATGATTGTCTTCACTGTATGCGGCCATGGGGTTGTCATCGTTCTTTCGTTCGGGGCTGAAATGATAAACATTGCCGAATTCAAAGAAACGAAGATTTCCGTTCTTCCGCTTGGCGTTGTGCTCGATGCTCTCCAGTCCGCCGAACAGCAAGGTCTGACGCATCACGTTAAGGTCGGTGCTGAGCGGATTCATAATCCTAACACAATTCTCCGTCTTGAATATATTGCGCTCATCATAGTATGCCCCTTTCGTCAGCGAGTTGTTCAATATCTCATTGAATCCGCAACCTACAAGCTGCTCACTCACTGTATCGGCCAGACGATGCTTCATATCCTCATCACCCTTGACCACAAGACAGCTCTTCAACTGGGTGGGAATCTCGACATTATTATATCCGTAGATACGCAGGATGTCCTCGACCACGTCACACGGACGTTGCACGTCAACCCTGTAGGCGGGTATTTCTATCTCCAGTCCGTATGCATCTTCGCCGAGTATTTTCATTTCGAGGCTCTCACAGATATCCTTAATGGTCGTTTCCGGTATCTCCTTGCCTATCAGACTGTTTACATAATCATATTTAAGTGACACTTTGGCGGGGGATATCGGCATGGGATACTCATCGCGTATCTCCATCGACACCTTGCCGCCAGCCAGTTCCTTACACATTATAGCAGCCTGCTTGAGTGCGTAAATCACACCGTCGGGATCTATGCCACGCTCGAAACGGAACGAAGCGTCAGTGCTAAGTCCGTGACGGCGTGCACTCTTACGTATCCACGTCGGATGGAAATAGGCACTCTCCAGCACAACATTGGTAGTGGTGTCATATGTGCCGCTACCTTTTCCACCGAAGATTCCGGCTATGCACATCGGTTCCTCGGCATTGCTTATGCTGAGGTCGTGTGCGCCCAAAGAATGCTCCACACCATCGAGTGTGACAAACTTTGTCCCCTCGGGCTGTGTGCGTACCACAATCTTATGGCCGGCAACCATGTCGGCATCGAAACAATGAAGAGGCTGACCGTATGCCATCATTATATAATTGGTGATGTCCACGATGTTGTTGATAGGGCGCAGACCAATCACTTTCAGCTTGTTCTGCAACCACTCCGGGCTTTCTTTCACCTCACATCCGGTGATGCTGAGGCAGGCGTAGCGACGACATGCCTCGGTGTTCTCTATCTCTACATCTATCGGAAGGTCTGTATTGTCCACGACAAAACTGCTGCAATCGGGGCGATGCAGGCTAGTCTTATATCCGTTCTGCCTCAGCCAGGCATAAAGATCGCGGGCCACTCCCCAATGCGACAAGGCGTCGGCGCGGTTGGCCGTTATGTCCACTTCTATCAGCCAGTCACTTTCCAGATTGTAATATTCGGCCGCAGGCTGTCCCACCGGAGCGTCTTCCGGCAAAACGATGATGCCGTCGTGGCTTGTCCCCACTCCGATTTCGTCCTCGGCACAGATCATTCCGCAACTTTCCACACCGCGAAGTTTTGACTTCTTTATCACAAACTCCTTGTCACCGTCGTAGAGTACACACCCCAAATCCGCCACAATGACCTTCTGTCCGGCTGCAACATTGGGCGCACCGCAGACAATCTGCGACGGAGTTTCGCGTCCCAGGTCCACTGTCGTTACGTGAAGATGGTCTGAATTAGGGTGTATGTCACATGTCAACACCTTACCGACATACAGACCTTTCAGTCCTCCCCTTATACTCTGCACCTCCTCGAGAGCATCCACTTCAAGTCCTGTCGACGTAAGCGCATCGCACACTTCCTGAGGCGTAAGCTCGAAGTCGACATATTCCTTTAACCACTTATAGGAAATATTCATTATAATGATTCTTTAGTATATACATGAAAAATATCGCGCAAAATTACAAAATTTCCCTCATCCGTGCAAACTTTCTTTAAGCGGATTAAAATATATCGCAAAAAATTATCCTGCGCTGCTTAGCCGCATTTCATCCCAACCGTAGTTTTTCTACAGCTCCGGCATGAACGTAATATACATTTTCGTAACGTGACAGCAAATCTGAAGAGAACAGGAAGTATACGCCTGCCGTTACGCTCATTATGACAGGACGATGCCGTACCGTCTGTCCGAACTTTCTTTACTTTAACGTATGTTAAACAACATCCATAATACAAATTTCAGCCTACGGTCCGAAAACGGCTCTTTTTTCATCAAAAGAAAAGCTCTGACTGTCAGCATATTGTGAAAATATGACTTTGTAATGATTGCAGAGAGGCCGTTATTGCATTGCAATATGGCCTATATTGGAACGCAATAATGGCCATATTGCAGCGCGAAACGGCACAAACAGGAATGAAAAAAGGCACATTTTGCACTCCAAACCATGCAAAAACGTGCCCTAAGAGTATTGTTCCGACCTTTCTTTCGTTCTATTTCGAGAAAAAAGGAATTCGTTTTTTTTCAGAAAAAGGAAGACAATGTCAGCACATGCCATCCATATATCCGGCACACATCTCGGCACACCGCTCACCGTCGACACCGGCCGACACGATACCACCGGCATACCCCGCACCCTCACCGCAGGGGAACAATCCGCTCAGACGTATGTGCATCAGAGTTTCGGGAGAGCGCAACAGGCGCACAGGAGCCGATGTACGGGTTTCCAATGCTATCATGACAGCCTCGTTTGTAAGAAAGCCATGGCTCATCTTTCCGAACTGCCTGAAACCTTGCTGCAAACGTGACGAGACCTCACGCGGCATCCAGAAATGCAACGGAGAGGAAATAAGCCCCGGCGCGTATGAGCTTTTCGGCAAGTCGTAGCTGAGGCGGCTGTTGACGAAATCGGCCATGCGCTGTGCCGGCGCCGTCTGCTTCATGTTGCCTTGCTGCCAGCAGTCGCGTTCCATACGCTCCTGCCACTCCATCATGCGCAACGGACTTTCGCCTTCAATGTCTTCGGGCCGCGTCTCTACTACCATGCCGCTGTTAGACCAACGCCCCCCACGCGAGCTCGGACTCATGCCGTTGACCACAATCTGCTGCCTGCCGGTTGCAGCCGGGATGACAAAACCACCGGGACACATGCAGAACGAATAAACCCCGCGACCGTCGACCTGAGTCACAAACGAATATTCGGCGGCAGGAAGATATTGCCCGCGTCCCTGCCTGTTATGATACTGTATGCGGTCTATCATCTCCGACGGATGCTCAAGCCTTACGCCCACGGCAATGCCCTTGGCCTCCATTTCTACTTTCGCTTCATCCAGATATCTGTAGACATCACGTGCCGAATGACCTGTGGCCAGTATCACCGGACCGCGGAAAGTGAGCTCCATGCCCGTCCTGAGGTCTACAGCCTCGATGCCTTTGACCTCGTCGCCTGCTACTACAAGCCTTGTCATCTTGGTCTCGTGATGCACTTCGCCGCCCGATTTCAATATCGTGTTCCTCATGTTTTCTATCACCCTCGGCAGTCTGTCGGTACCGATGTGAGGATGGGCATCGGCCAATATGGCCGTCGAAGCACCGTGCTGGCAGAACACATTGAGAATCTTCTCCGTATTTCCGCGTTTCTTGCTGCGGGTATACAGCTTGCCGTCGGAATAGGCTCCCGCCCCGCCCTCGCCGAAACAGTAGTTGCTCTCGGTGTCAACCTGCTGCGTCTTGGTGATTCGCGACAGGTCTTTTTTCCGCTCATGTACATCTTTGCCCCGCTCGACAACCACCGGACACAAGCCCAGTTCTATCAGCCGAAGGGCTGCGAAAAGTCCGCCCGGCCCCTCGCCCACAACGACTACACGCCTTGCACCCGACACATCACCGTATTCTGTACGGACGAACATATCGTCGTGAGGCTGCTCGTTGATGTATACTCTCACTTTCAGATTGACATATACCGTGCGTTGCCTGGCATCGATGCTTCTCTTCAGCACCCGTATGCCGGTCACCGTACGTGCATCGAAACCGTACTCCCGGGCCACATACTGTCTTATGCTCTCTTCGCCGGCAGCCACCTGCGGCACCACTCTTATCTGATATTCGTTGACCATAGCTTTATTTTAACGTGCGCAAAGGTACATCAAATATACGGAATAAAAGAATATTATTTACCGTTCATCGCTCATTCTTCATTTTTTCCTTTCCTTTTTCCGCTGATTTTTAGTAATTTTGCAACGTTTTTATGCAGGATTCAAACAAATAAAACAAAACAATATGGAATTAGCAAGCAAGTACGACCCACAAGCCGTGGAGTCGAAATGGTATCAGTATTGGCTTGACAACAAGCTGTTCAGCAGCAAGCCCGACAGCCGTGAGCCCTACACTATCGTCATTCCGCCGCCAAATGTGACAGGTGTGCTACACATGGGACACATGCTGAACAACACCATTCAGGATATCCTTGTGCGCCGTGCACGAATGGAAGGCAAGAACGCATGTTGGGTTCCGGGCACCGACCACGCTTCGATAGCCACAGAGGCAAAGGTGGTAAACAAGCTGGCGCAGCAAGGAATAAAGAAAACCGACCTTACACGCGACGAATTTCTCAGACACGCATGGGACTGGACCAACGAGCACGGTGGCATAATCCTGAAACAGCTGCGCCGTCTGGGGGCCAGCTGCGACTGGGACCGTACGGCATTCACCATGGACGACAAGCGCTCGGAAGGTGTCATCAAAGTGTTCTGTGACCTTTATGACAAGGGACTCATCTATCGCGGAGCACGCATGGTCAACTGGGATCCGCAGGCACAGACGGCTCTTTCGGACGAAGAGGTGATATACAAGGAGGAGCACTCCAAACTTTACTATCTGCGCTATATGGTGGCCGGAGAGCCCGGCAAGTATGCCATCGTGGCAACAACCCGACCGGAGACCATCATGGGCGATACGGCCATGTGCATCAATCCGGCCGACCCCAAGAACCAGTGGCTGCGCGGCAAGCGTGTCATAGTGCCGCTGGTGGGCCGCGAGATTCCGGTTATCGAAGACGACTACGTTGACATCGAATTCGGTACGGGCTGTCTTAAGGTAACTCCCGCACACGACATCAACGACCATGCTCTCGGTCTGAAACACAATCTCGAGACAATAGACATATTCAACGACAACGGAACCATCAGCGAGGCTGCCGGAATGTATGTCGGAATGGACCGCATGGACGTGCGCCGACAGATAGAACAGGATCTCAATGATGCCGGACTGATGGAGAAAGTGGAGGACTACAACAACAAGGTGGGATATTCGGAACGTACCAACGTGCCAATCGAGCCAAAACTCTCCACGCAATGGTTCCTCTCGATGAAGCACTTTGCCGACATTTCGCTCGACCCGGTGATGACGGACGAAGTACAATTCTATCCTGCAAAGTACAAAAACACATACCGCCACTGGCTGGAGAACATCAAGGACTGGTGCATCAGCCGCCAGCTATGGTGGGGACACCGTATTCCGGCATACTACTTCACGACGGCTGAAGGCAAGCGCGATTTTGTCGTAGCCCGATCGGCAGAAGAGGCTTTGGCCGAGGCACAAAAGAAAAACGCCGCACTGACGGCCGCCGGGCTTGAACAGGACGAGGACTGTCTGGACACATGGTTCTCATCGTGGCTGTGGCCTATATCCGTATTCGATGGTGTGAACAACCCTGACAACGAGGAAGTGAAGTACTACTACCCCACGAGCGACCTCGTGACCGGACCGGACATAATATTCTTCTGGGTGGCCAGAATGATTATGGCAGGCTACGAATACCGCGGAACTTTCCCCTTCAAACATGTTTATTTCACAGGTATAGTTCGGGACAAACTGGGACGCAAGATGTCGAAAAGTCTCGGAAACTCGCCCGACCCGCTGATGCTTATCGACAAATATGGCGCTGATGGCGTGAGAATGGGTATGATGCTATCTGCACCGGCCGGCAACGACATACTGTTTGATGAGGGCCTTTGCGAACAGGGACGCAACTTCAACAACAAGATATGGAATGCTTTCCGACTGGTAAAAGGATGGCAGGTGGCCGAGTGCGGGCAGCCCGCAGCCAACGCTACAGCCACACAGTGGTTTGAGGCGAAGCTGAAACAGACCAACGCCGAAGTGGACGATCTGTTCAGAAAATACCGCATTTCGGAGGCACTGATGGCAGTATACCGTCTGTTCTGGGATGAGTTCTCGAGCTGGTATCTTGAGATGATAAAGCCTGCATACGGCCAGCCTATCGACAAGAAGACATACGATGCGACCATACAGTTCTTCGAAACTCTTCTCAAGATGTTGCATCCGTTCATGCCTTTCATCACCGAAGAGTTGTGGCAACACATCTGCGACCGCAAGGATGGAGAGTCTATCATGCGCGACAAACTGGAAATGGCGGCCATGACTGCCGACGAGGAAAGACTGGCAGCAGACATAGAATGTGTGAAACAGATTGTAAGCGGTGTGCGTACGGTGCGCAACCAGAAAAACATTGCACCAAAAGAGGCACTCACCCTACAGGCTGTAGGGACAAACAAGTATGAGGCTTACGGCTGTGTGATACGCAAAATGGCAAATCTCGCAACCATCGATACTGTCACGGACAAAGACGCCGCAGCCGCAGCCTTTATGGTAGGCACTGATGAATTTGCTGTTCCGCTGGGCGATATGATAGATATTGAGGCGGAAACAGCCAAGCTCGAAGCACAGCTGAAGCATCTCGAAGGTTTTCTTGCCGGCATACGCAAGAAGCTGTCCAACGAGAAGTTCGTGGCCAATGCCCCCGAAGCCGTAGTGGCAATGGAGCGCAAGAAGCAGAGTGACAGCGAGGAAAAGATAGCTGCTATCAAGGAATCTCTTGCGGCTCTGAAAAAGAACTGATACATGGCTTGAAGTAAATGGGTGTATCAGGATGCAAATATTGCATCCTGATACACCTGTTTGTTTATTTCACTTGTACCTCAGACCGACAAACAAAGACTATCTGTTTTTCCCGATAAGTCCGCGAACTGTGAAATATATCCATTCCTGGGCACGGAACAGTAGCCACGACGGCATAGGACGATAACCGAACTTGGAGGCTGTACGGCTGTCAAGCATGCTGCGGTTTATGGACTTCCATGCTCTCTTTATCTCTTCAAGCCCATACTTTCGGTCTGCTGCCGGCAGCTCTCTGCCATGGCAATGATAGAACATATATACATCTACAAGATTGAGCCAACGATGATTCTCATATCGGGATATCTGTTGCGGGGTGGCTCCGGCCTCTTTCATCTGGCCAAGCATACTTTCATTGGCCCGAAGATAATCGAAACGACGCACTGTCACGACATGGGTGGCAGAAGTCGGATGCTGACGGTAAAAGTATAATCCGGTGCAACGGCGTACTGTCCTTGACCGCAAATAATGTATTCGCGTGGTGTTGTCGTCGCTGTAAAGACGACAGGTTGTATCATAGGGATAGCATTTGTGCAAGGAGGTACGTATCATATACAATCCGTGTATGCGCCATGTCAGGCTCGCCTCGAACGCCTCGTTGCCGCCAAGACACTCAAAAGGCGGCATTTCATAGCCATACGGAGCCTTGCCGGATTCCACCATCTGAACCTCAAAAAGCACGCTGTCTGTCTCCGGATGACACTCAAACACCGCTACAGCCTTTTCCAATGCATCATCGGAAAACCAGTCGTCGGCATCAAGCATGCAAGTATACAACCCTCTGGCTATCTTTAATCCTTCATTGCGGGCAAATGCCTGGCCACGGTTATCGGGCAATGTAATAACATCAATCCTGGAATCCAAAGCGGCATAATGTCTCAACAGAGACGGTGAACGGTCATCGGAGCAGTCGTCTATACATATTACCTGTATGTCACGCAGTGTCTGACTCAACAGCGAATCAAGACACTGACACAGATACTTCTCTGCATTGTATACAGCGACAAGTACGGAAACTTTAGTCATGACGGTGCAATATTTTTCGCATCAAGGCATCCCACAAGGAAGTCTTCTTGCGCAGAATATGAACAGAAACCGCCATACTGGCTGTACAAACGCACATACCTGCAAGCCAATAGACGGCAGAAGAACCTGCAAATGTCACCCAATAAGCCACTCCTCCAAGGAACAACTGGATTCCGGCATACAGCAACACCGATGACGAAACAATGTAACGGTAACGTATACGGGCGTACACATATACGAGAATCAAATCAACCAGATAGGATAATGACAAGGCAAGACCAGTGCCGAAAAGGCCCCAACAATCGTAAAAGAGAATTATAAGAGCTACAAGAAGCATATCATAAATAATCTCAAGTATAAGATATGACAACGAATCGCCCTTGGCCAATGTCACATAAGATATAGGAAGCGACATGGCTTTGAGATACATTGAGAACACGGCCACCTGGGCCATAGGCACTATCGGCGCAAAGTCGCTGCGGAAAAGCAACGGCATCAGTAACGGTAATGCCAACATCAGTATGGAAAGCATTGGCGAAAGCAGCAATACCGATATCTCTATCTGACGGTTTATGGTTATGTTGACAGCGGCCGTATCATGATTCACGGCAGACAAACGCGGGAAATAGTCTGTCTCCATAGACGAAAATACCATGCCGGCGTATGTCACGGTGAGCATGAAACCGGCATTGTACAATCCGACAACTTCAAGTCCTCCGGAAACATTCAGATAAGAACGTATCACCATCTCGGCACCACTGCCGAGTATTCCGGCAAAAACAAATGCAACACCAAGCCGAACCATCTCCATTCCCTCTCCAAGTACACCACCCAAACCACCAAGTCGAAACGGGTAAATACGCCAAGAATACGATATCGTGATTATCATACTGGAAAGAGCTACAAGCACTATTACCGGCACTATACCTGATTCTCCGAAAAAATAATATATAGGAATGGATATCAGCAATGCCACAAACACCATATATATCTGTATAGACGCAAGGACACGCAATCTGCGCAGTGCCTTCAATATGGCCGTCTCGCCACCTGTAACCGCAAGCATGGCAACAGCCGGAGCCAGCAAGACAAAATGAAGAGTATGGTCGCCCCAGGAAAAAGTATAGTCGCTGAGCAACGGACCTACGGCCATACACACAAGCATACCAAATAAAGCTGTAATGGCGCTCCAGGCACGTATTACCTTAACAAAATGTCTGATGCGCACCTCATCTCCACTGTCTACAATCTCAGACAAATGCTTTACAGCACTGAAAGAAATTCCGAAATTAGTAGCTTGGGATATAAAATTGATTGCTGTATTGAACAATGAAGCCAGTCCCATTCCGGCAGGACCGAGAAGCAGAGCTATCAGCTTGTTGCGAACAAGCCCTATGATGATATTCAGTCCCTGGACACCACCAAATATACCTGCATACTTCAATACGTGAGTATAACTGTCTTTCTTTTCCGTTTCGTTCATTAAAATAATAAACGAATGTTTGATGCTTTTATTACATCAGCCAGCTAATAAAATCAGTTTAATCCAAAAGATTATAAAAATTAGCGTCAAGTGTCCACTTAATTCAAAATTAAGTTTGTACCTTTGCATATAAGCAGATATATGCCGTATGGCAATATGTGCAACATATCAGCAAAACATTCCCAATGAACAGCCTACTGACTATAATCATACCCGTATACCGCGTCAGCAATACGATGGACAGATGTATAGAAAGTATTGTCAGCCAAAAGTATGACAATATGAGAATCATACTTGTAGACGACGGTTCACCCGATGACTGTCCGGAGAAATGCGATAGATGGGCCGCAAAAGACAACAAGATAACTGTCATACACAAACTAAACGGCGGCCTTAGTGATGCACGCAATGCGGGACTCGATATTGCAGGAGGAGACTATATCACATTTGTCGACTCCGACGACTATATACATCCGGACACCTATTATGATGTAATGCACTTAATATCACAACATCCGGAATATGACATATTGGAGTTTCCGGTATACAAATTCTTCGGAACGTCCGGACAACAATTACTCACATTCTCCAACAAGGAATATCATGATATTGCCGACTATTGGATGACAGGACAAGCCTACGACCATGCTTATGCGTGGAACAAGATATACCGCCGCCGGTTGTTCGACAAGGTTCGATTTCCTGTAGGCCGCGTTTTCGAGGATGTATACACGTTGCCACAGCTGTTGGAACATTCCAAGATTGTAGCAACAACTGACAAGGGTTTGTATTACTATTGCCAAAACGACAATGGTATCACCGCATGCGCACAGGGAAACGAATTGCGTATGTTACTCGAATCACATATCAAAGTGATAAACAAATATAGGAAACATCCCTTGTTTCACCATTATTATATGCATGTTGTCAATATACAGATATGCGAATATGAAAAAAACGGTGACAAACCACTGCTCAGACAAGAAAGAATCAAGAGGCTTGACGGTCTCAACATGAAATCTAAATTGAAAGCCATAACAATCAACTCATTAGGAATAAAAAGATTATGTATACTGATAAGATTTATAAACAATATAATAAAACTCCATTAGTGACTTTCATTGTCACTTGCTATAATCTACCGATATGGATGATTAAAGAATGTCTGGAAAGCATTCTCGCACTTTCCCTGCGCCCTTTTGAAAGAGAGATAATCTTAGTGGATGACGGTTCGGAAACAAGTCCTGTCAATGAACTTAGCGGCCATCTGGACGACATAATCTATGTAAGACAGAAAAACGGTGGCTTGAGCGAGGCACGCAATGCAGGTATAAGAATGGCAACCGGACTGTATCTGCAGTTTGTCGACGGGGATGACAAACTGATTCAAGCAGGTTACGAACACTGTCTTGACATAGTCAGATACCACGACATGCCTGATATGGTGCTTTTTGACTTATCAAGTAAAATGACAAACCAAATGACATTCACCGAGGTTAAACCTGTCTGCGGAACTGAATATATGCAACACAACAATATTCATCCGTCATCATGCGGATATATCGTGAAACGTACAACGTTGGGAGAACTGCGATTCACACCGGGTATATACCACGAGGATGAAGAGTTTACACCACAACTGTTGTTAAGAGCAGAAATCATATATCCCACCCTCGCTACAGCATATTTTTACAGAAGACGTACGGGCTCTATCATTTCTGACCAAAACAAACGAAGCATACTGAAACGGCTTAACGACAAAAAACAGGTGATAATACGACTTAACGATATGTCTGACCGTTTGCCTCATAACGATCGTACCGCAATCAACAGACGCGTGGCACAACTTACTATGGACTATATCTATAACATTATTATACAGATACACAGCCGTAAATATCTTGACAAGCAACTTGCCGAACTACACTCCAAAGGTCTGTTTCCACTGCCGGACAAGGAATATACCACAAAATACAAATGGTTTCGACGTATGACAAACAGCAATATGGGACTCACGGTCTTAATGCGCACTCTGCCATTTCTAAAGAAAGAAAGATGAAAATACTGCTTTTAGGAGAATATAGTAACGTACATGCGACACTGGCCGAAGGTCTCAGAATGTTGGGACACGATGTCACCGTAGCGTCCAATGGAGATTTCTGGAAAAACTATCCACGCGACATTTCACTTGTACGCCGTCCCGGACGACTCGGAGGAATAATGTTAATGGCCAAACTGTATGCCATACTGCCACGTCTTAAAGGTTACGATGTTGTACAGTTGATCAACCCGATGTTTATAGAACTGAAAGCTGGTAGACTTTTCCGTATATACAAATATCTGCGCAGACACAATAAAAAAGTCTTTTTAGGCGGATTCGGCATGGATTGGTACTGGGTTAATACATGTGTCAACAATATGCCTTTGAGATATAGTGACTTCAATATCGGCAAAACACTACGCACAAACAAAGACGCCATCAAGGAGCGCCACGACTGGATCGGGACAGACAAGGAACGACTGAACAAGTATATAGCTGACAATTGTAACGGCATAATAACAGGGTTATACGAATATTGGATATGCTATCATCCGGCATTTCCCGAAAAAACCACCTATATACCATTTCCTATACATATTCCGAAAACGGTACCTGAACCTGTATTCAACGGTCCTTTAAAAATCTTTATCGGAATAAACAAAACAAGAAACGAATACAAAGGGACCGACATAATGTTGCATGCAGCAACCGACATAGCACATAAATATCCACAAAAAGTGGAACTGAGAATTGCCGAATCCGTACCTTTTGACGAGTATGAAAAGATGATGAACGGCAGTGATATCATTCTTGATCAGCTATACAGTTATACTCCGTCGATGAACCCGTTGCTCGCTATGTCAAAGGGAATAATATGCGTGGGCGGTGGAGAGGAAGAGAACTATGATTTAATAAACGAACACGAACTTCGTCCAATAATCAATGTCCAACCATGCTATGATAGTGTATACCGGGAGCTGGAACAATTGATAGCCCATCCTGAACGTATCATCACACTAAAAAAGCAAAGCATTCAATATGTGAGAAAGCACCACGAATATATAAAAATAGCTCGCAAATACGAAAGTTTTTATAAAGGGGAACAAGATATCTTATAAATAAAGTGGCCGAAATCAACATTCCGGCCACTTTATTTTGCAGTAAATCATGAGATTATGCCTCTGCAGAAGCCTCCTCCTCTGCAGCGGGGGCTTCTGCCTGAGCTGCAGCCTCAGCCTGTGCGGCTTTCTTCTCAGCTACCTTCTTTGCTATAGCTTCGTTGATTTTCTTCTCAGCCTCCAACTCCTTGGCGTAAGCGGCTTTCTTTGCTTGTTCGTCTTTCTCACGAACAGCGTCAGCACCCTTAACCTTGGCTGATTTCCAAGCGTCGAACTTCTGCTGTGCAGCAGCCTCATCAAAAGCACCTTTCTTAACGCCACCACGGAGATGCTTCATAAGATAAACGCCCTCACGGCTCAGGATGTTACGTACAGTGTCTGTTGGCTGTGCACCAACCTCTACCCAATAAAGGGCGCGGTCAAAATTCAAATCTACTGTGGCTGGATTGGTATTGGGGTTATAAGTTCCAATCTTCTCAGTAAATTTACCATCACGTGGTGCTCTTGAGTCAGCGATTACGATGCTGTAAAAGGCGTAGCTTTTACGACCGCCACGCTGCAATCTGATTTTTGTTGCCATTGTTTTATTTGTTAATTAGGTTTGAATTTATGCTGCCAACTCGTGACAGCGGATGCAAAATTAGTGCTTTTTTACAAAAAAGCATTTACACCAACTTTATTATTATTATTTTTTAACAAGAGTAAGCCCGGCTTTCATTCCTTTCACACTTCCCATAAGAGAAGTGACCGTCTTTATACTTGAATTTGTTGACCTGCTTCCCAAAGTCTTGAACATGTTGAGCAACTGGCTGGTATCAGTCACAATCATTAGTGTCTTTCCTTCAACTTGAGTCGTTATTGAAACAGGCTTTATCGTTCCATAGGTGAGAATCAGCTTTGAATCCTCTAATTCCCATTTGCCTTTAACATTTTTGTTCTTCAATACCTCTGTGAATGTGCCGTCTTCGTTGAATGTTATACTGACAGCTCCTGGCACCATGCCAAACCTTGTCAAGTGCTCTTGTATCTTGTTCTCAATCTTCTTTGCAGCCAGGCTCGCCCCCGCCTTGGCTAAAAAATTATCCGATTCAAAAACAATGGCCGGCTCCGTATACTCCCATGTACCAACAATTTGATTTTTTGTAGCCTGCTTATTGCTTGAGAAGATAGATGTAAGATTGGAAATCAAGTCATTTCCTGACGAGCCTGAAGATTTATTTCCTGTTACAGCGCCCAATATATCTCCCAAGTTAACCTGAGCCATTACACCAACATTCCCCTCCATGGACAAAAAGCCCAACAATGCAAATTTCAAAATAGACTTCTTCATAATAATTATATTCCTAAAATTCATTGGCAAAAGTAATATTTTAATTGAATATGTCCAAATAAAATTAACAAAACTTCTTTATATGAGTTTTTTTGTTTATTTTTGTACTGATTTCATCTATTTCTGACAAACTGAAACGTGAGCAACAAAGAAAAATACCAACTATCAATACTGATACCTGTATACAACCATGTATGCAAAGGTCTGGTGGAGAATCTCCATCTACAGGCTGAAACAGAAGGATTGTTATACGAGATTATTGTAGCAGATGACGGCTCTACAGACATTGCTGTAAAAGAGAAAAACAGCCGCATCAGTACTATCAAGAATTGCAGATATATATCAAGAGACGTGAATGTCGGCCGGGCTGCCATCAGAAATTTTCTTGCAGAACAAAGCCGGTTCAAGAATCTGCTGTTTTTGGACTGTGACATTGAGTTGCCGGACAGCCATTTTCTGAAACGATATATAGATGCTGACATTAAAGCAGTTCTTTATGGAGGAGTATGTACAGAAGGAACCCATTCACTGGGCAAGCACAATATAAGATATATATATGAGCACTCCTCCGAACCTCATCACACTGCGCTGGAAAGAAGTAAACAACCATACAAAAGTTTTCGGACTACTAATTTTATTATATCCCGAAATATAATGCTTGCCCACCCTTTTGACGAGCGATTCAAACATTATGGCTACGAAGATGTATTTTTCGGCAAAGAACTCAAGCACAACAACATCACAATAATGCATATCGATAATCCTGTGTCTATAAGGGATTTCGAGCCCAATGATGTTTTCATATCAAAAACCGAAGAAGCATTGCGCACGTTGTATTGTTTCCGCAATGAACTTGCAGACTATTCCAAAATGTTGGAAAGTATCAGACGTATGGAAAAGTTCATACCAATGGAATTTTTCAGAATGTGGCACAGAGTATTCGGAAAGTTGGAATTGAAAAACCTGAAAGGAAACAGCCCAAGACTTACTATATTCAATATGTACAGACTTGGTTACTACCTGTCGCTGAAAGACGTCAAATGAATCAACTGAATTTCTTTCCAAAATCATTATCAAGGTCACATCGGTTCAAACAGCAGTAAATACAGTAAAAGGATTTTAATAAAGAAATATATAAACAATAACTTCAAAAAACTAAAACAATGAGAAGATTTGCATTTAAAATGATTCTGAAAAAAGGATGTGAGGCTGAATATGCCAAGCGTCATGCAGCAATCTGGCCCGAACTGAAACAGATGATAAAGGACCAGGGGGTAAGTGATTACAGCATATTCTGGGACAAGGAGACAAACCTACTCTTCGCCGTACAGAAATGTGACAAAGAGACCAATAGTCAAGACACGACAAATGTGGATCCAATTACACAAAAATGGTGGAACATGATGGCTGACATCATGGAAGTAAACCCGGACAATTCTCCTATTTCAATACCATTGGAAGAACTTTTCCATATGGACTAATGCTTAAAATATCTGTCCGCCAACCGTACATATTCAAGCCATACTACAATAGCCATCAACCTCGTGTGTAGAAAGGTTGCCCGGAACATTCTTTATTTGGCATATATTAAAGCGAAATCAAAAGCACCGTTTTGGGGCTGCAGCCCCAAAACGGTGCTTTTGATATTTCAGATAGTAGCATTTGATATAAAATCAGACTTATCAAGTCTATGAGTTGGTACTATCTTATTTTCAATCTGTCACCAACTTTTATCTGATAATAAGGCGACAGACGATTCATCTTATACAAACTTCTCAAGCGTATACCATAAAGTTGTGATATAGTGTACATGGACTCCCCGGCACGTACATAGTGCATACGCCCTTTGTAAGCTTTTGGTGCCTTAGTCTTCTTTTTCTTCAAATATACGATATCGCCCTCGTCAAGCACATCCCTGCGGTCACGCTCGTTGTATCGAGCCAATGCACGGTACGAAATACCGACTTCTTTGGATATAGATTTGAATGTGTCACCAGCACGGGCTTTAAGATAATAATTCTTGTTGAATTCGTATATGGGATGGAGATCCTGTCTGCCCACAGAGATATCCCTACTATGCCTGACCATAAACCTATTGTATCCCTTTGACCTATCATATTCATACAATCTGTAAAGCTGTATTATCTCAATCAAGCGGTCTGCATATTTTGGATTAGTGGCATATCCGGCTGCTTTCAGACCACGTGCCCATCCCTTATAATCCGTGATACCAAGACGAAACAGATTTCTATAACGGTTGCCATTCACAAGAAATCGTGAATGATCCTCATAGCTGTCACGTACATTCCGGTAAGCTCTGAAACACTCGTCGGGCGCATCATCAGTATGATAAGTCTTTGCTCCGGTCCAGCCATGACACTTTATTCCGAAATGATTGTTTCCGCGCTTTGCAAGTGCACTAAGCCCTGCCCCCGACTCGAAAAGTCCCTGAGCAAGTGTTATACTGGCCGGTATGCTATACTTGTGCATCTGTTCTATGGCCAAATCCTTATATTGGTTTATGTATTGCTGATATGCCTGATTCCATCTCATTTGGGCATTGATTCCCAACGAAAAGGGAATAATAAGCAATGTCAGTAACAATCGTATCATAAAGAACAAATTACATTTTTATATTGCAAAAATAGCGAAAACAATCCATTTATCACAGATTAATTACTAAATTTGCAATAAAATTGGATTTATTTATGAAAAAAAGAGTGATTGAATCTGTTATTGGCATCTGCCATATGGAAGAACTTGACAACACGGAAATCCGTTTGGTAAAAAAAGCCATTGAGGCTACAGAACGCTCCTATGCGCGCTACTCCAACTTTAAAGTAGGTGCGGCATTGCTTTTGGAAGACGGAACTGAAGTTATCGGATGTAATCAGGAGAACGCAGCCTATCCTGTTACAATATGTGCCGAGCGCTCAGCACTCTTTTCCGCTGGTGCACAATATCCCGAACTTGCCGTGACAACAATAGCCATAGCGGCACGAAACGAAAATGGCGAATTGCTTGCCGAACCAATCACACCATGTGGAAGTTGCCGGCAAGCGCTGATTGAAACAGAAACAAGATACGGACGCCCCATAAAGATTCTTTTATACGGAACATGCCATATATACGTTATCGAAGGAATCAGAAATCTCATGCCACTTTCATTCTCGGACAAGCAGATGTAGATTCAAGCCCGAACAGATGTTGGCATATCTGATATGCACTATCTGTACTGGTAACAGCCAAGATCCGGTCTTTCGCCACGTTCCACACCGTCACGGTCGGTGGGATATGCCGTTATGACTTTTCCTTTCCCGATAGCAGTAGACAGAGAATCGAGATGAAAATCGTAATAAAGATTCTCCTCATCGACAATCACGAAATGCGATTTCCCCTGTATTTCGTCATCCGGAGTTTCAAATACAACATTCACATATTGCTCCGATTCCTTTATTTCTTCAGTCTCGGGGGTACGCATAATCATATTTTCAAAATAATAGACAAATGGCACATCCGAGTCCTTGTCCCTTGTCTCACCCTTTATTTCATCTTCGGAATACCCCGTGATTATTGAATTATAACATTCCAGCATATATAACGGATAGTCCTTATCATCAACAAAATTTGTAAAACGAAGAGCAAAGCCACGGTCACCGCTGAACGGATAGAACTGGGCAAGAGTGCAATATATAAGTTGTGCACTGCCTCCATAAACGGCCAGGCAGTCGCCGAGGGTATTGCTGATACGACAATTTGCCAAAGAAATGTTAGAGTTGTAGCTTATCACCCCCGGCCCCTTACAATTATGTATGGTGACATTTTCAAGTGCAAGACGCTGATTCTGTCCATCGTATTCGGCCGAATCGCAAATGATTCCGTACTCAGAACTATGAATATCAGCATTACACAGGCGATTGGATATAGAAGACGAATGGATGTTTATACCCCTCCACTGTCCGCTCACACGGTCATAGGGAAGATATTCGAACATGCGGTCCAACCGATCACCACGAAATATAACATCACCTTTATGAGAATCTGATTCCGGATTGACAAGTATGCGCCCATACACGTCTATTCCTGCTCCACTGTGAAAATACATCACAGTAGGAGAATTGATAGTGAGTGTAGCCCCCTCTTCCACCTTTATTCCTTTTCTTATCAATATCGGCTTGGATTCGGATATTACTGTATCACGGTCAACAATAATACTATCGTGCATTATAGCATCCCATGAGTAAGCACGCAGATTGACACACTGCTCCACCCCACTCTCCAAAACAAATGCAAGTTCATCGGTCACAAGTTCCGGTTTGTCAGAACCGGTGGCAGACGACGTCAATTCAACAAATACCCGTATGCTGTCACCCTTACGTATTTCAAGATCACGAACTACACTTCCTAACGTATTGTCAAGATATGTCCCATCTACATTAATACGAAAACCGCTCTGATTTCCATGCCTCAGACGTACATGCCGCAACCTCAGTCCATCCTCATTTTTATTGTATACCCAAAAAGTCTGCGTAGAAGTAGGTACGGTGCTGAACACTGTATCAAGACTGACTGTGTCACGTGAAAAAGAAAGAACGGCAGAACGACTCGTCGTGAAAGAGTCATCGTCACTACATGACATCAATGCAGTGGCTATTGCCATGATATAAAAGAATAGTCGTTTCATCTTAATGATAAAACGACTATTCACTTGTTTTATTGTATAATTTACTTGTTATCGCCAAAATAACGTTTGTAGAGACCCATGAATCCTGCACAGTGGCGTGCTTCGTCCTTAGCCATCTCATGCACAGTGTCGTGTGTAGCATCCATTCCTGCAGCCTTGGCGTTCTTTGCTATACGGAACTTATCTTCGCAAGCGCCCTTTTCTGCTGCTATACGCGCCTCAAGATTAGCCTTTGTGCTGCCCAACACATCACCGAGGAGCTCGGCAAACTTTGAAGCGTGTTCTGCCTCCTCAAAAGCATAACGCTTGTATGCCTCCGCTATTTCCGGGTATCCTTCACGATCAGCCTGACGACTCATTGCAAGATACATACCCACCTCACAGCACTCACCGTTGAAATGTGCATTGAGATCCTTTATCATCTCCTCGTTTGCCCCCTCGTTCTTTGCTGCGCCAAGAACATGTACTGTGGCAAAATCAGCCTCGCCGTCCACTGTCATTTCCGAGAATTTTGAAGCCGGAGCCTTACAAAGCGGACATTTCTCAGGTGCTGTCTCACCCTCATATATATATCCGCATACCGAGCAAATAAACTTTTTCTTCATATCCGTATTCGTTTAATTTGATTAATACTAAATCAAGGTGCAAAGATAAATATTCTCTTTCAGATAAACAAACATTTCGTCGGAAATATTATATTTCTTACTTCTTCCATTTAGCTCCTTCGCGCAAAACAAATTTTATCTTCTTTCCCTTTGAAACCGTCGGTCTGTCCCACTCGCCGGCAAACAGCTGAATTGTTGTTTTCTTGCCGTCGACCGCATTGTCCACAGCTTCCTGCACGGTGAAGAAATCACCGATACCATTTGAAGCGACGGACATATCCCGATGCACCAAATGCTTCTTAAGCGCAGGTATCTCTTCCGATACGGCATCGGCAAGCAACCCCGCCACCACGTGGGCACCGTATATGTTATAATGTGTGTTGTCCTGACGGCCTTTAGGTATCGAAGGCTCCTCGCCTGGCATAAACCACATATGCAGTTTTCTCGAAGCCTCACGTCCCATTCCCTGCTCGAGTTCGTGAGTTATCTTATTGGCATCCACAAACACCACCCCAAGTTCTTTTGCCACATTGCGCGGAGCTACAATATAGTCGCCATGCGTATCAACCAGGCTGTCACCCTCTTCATTGCTCTTAACCGTCGTCGGACCGGTGGTTTTTCTTAAGGCCTCGTCATCATCGTTTTTCGGAGCCACCTTCATGAAATTGCGACGTACCACGCTGTTGAACAATACCGGTATACCGCCCTTATCACGTGTCTCACGAACAAACTTACTCAAGTTGGCATCGAATGTCGTTCCTGGGTCTGTATGCCTGTCAGCTTTGGGCTTCTCGTCATTATGCCCGAACTGTATGAACACATAGTCACCGGGACGTATCTTGTCCACCACTACCTGCCAACGCCCTTCGTCTATGAAACTTTTAGAAGATCGCCCGTTGACGGCATGATTGTCTATTCGTATGCCGTCGTCAAAATAACACTGCAAGGCCATACCCCAGCCACGCTCCTTGTTACCATTCTTTATGCTCTTGTTGGCCATTGTAGAGTCACCAATCATAAATATAGTGACCACCTTGTCCTGCTTGAATGCAGACAATACCATCAATACCACGGCCATGTAGCCTAATACTTTAATTCGTTTCATTTGTTTTAGTCGTTTCAGTTTTTACATATTATTTCTTGTTCTCCTGTCTTTCCAATTTCTTGCAGAGTCCGTTGTCCCCTCCGTTTCCTTTATCAAAAGGATATCATTCTCAAGTGCCGGCAACGTCTTTCATACAGTCATCCCGTCTGTATCAGTCTGTCTGCAATCACATTGCCGGCACCGGAATCAGCTATCCAACAATGTCGATAAGTTCGTCAGACGTAACCATAGTCTGTTCCCCTGTCGTCATGTTCTTCAGCATCACCTTGCCTTCCTTTATCTCATTCTCTCCTGCTATAGCCACAAAAGGTATTGCCTTGATATTGGCATACGCCATCTGCTTTTTCATTTTGGCTGCATCAGGATATATTTCTGTCTTTATGCCGGCATTACGGGCATTACGGGCCATCGACATGCAATATGCGGCTTCTTTCTCTCCGAAATTTATGAAAAGCAACCGTGTTCCAGTAACAGCTTCCTTTGGGAAAAGCTCAAGCGTATTCAATACATCGTATATACGGTCTGCACCAAACGATATACCCACTCCACTTAATCCCGGCATACCGAATATACCCGTAAGATTGTCATATCGTCCGCCACCGGTGATGCTTCCCATTGGCGTATCAAGTGCCTTGACCTCAAAGATGGCACCGGTATAATAGTTCAGTCCGCGTGCGAGTGTCAGGTCAAGCTGTATCTCGTTGTTCAGTCCTGCCGTTTTCAGTGTATCGAGGATAAAACGAGTCTCTTCCACTCCCTTCAGTCCCACTTCACTGTCTTTCAACACATCACTGATTGTCTGCAACTTCTCATCGTTCGTGCCGCTGAGAGAGATGATCGGCTGCAACTTCCCAATGGCATCGTCACTGAGGCCTTTATCCCTCAATTCAGCGTTTACGCCATCCGGCCCTATCTTGTCGAGCTTGTCTATTGCTACGGTTATCACAGTTATCTTGTCAGCCTCGCCTATCACCTCGGCAATACCGGTTAGAATCTTCCTGTTGTTTATCTTTATCTGTACCCGGATGCCCAAACGGCTGAAAACCGTGTCGACAATCTGCATCAGCTCTACCTCGTTAAGCAACGAGTCGCTGCCCACAACGTCGGCATCACACTGATAGAACTCGCGGTAGCGTCCTTTCTGCGGACGGTCGGCACGCCATACCGGCTGAATCTGGTAACGCTTGAAAGGCAACTGCAACTCTTCACGGTGCATCACTACATAGCGCGCAAACGGCACTGTCAGATCATAACGTAGCCCCTTCTCGCTGATACGAGATGCCAAATGCAAGGAATCGCGCCTGGCAAGTTCTTCATCAGTCACTTTATTAAGATAATCGCCACTGTTAAGCACCTTAAAGAGCAATTTGTCTCCCTCTTCGCCATATTTCCCCAACAGTGTCTGCAATGTCTCTATCGCAGGCGTCTCTATCTGTTGATAACCGTAGAGTGCATATACCGAACGTATCGTGTCAAAAAGGTAATTGCGCTTTGCCATTTCTACGGTAGAAAAGTCGCGGGTACCTTTTGGTATACTTGGCTTGTTCATTGTTTTCTATATTATTTATATTTAAACATTAAACCTTATGATTATGCGGTATAAGGCATATCATAAAGTTTAATGTATGAAGTTCAAATATCAAATGTCCAATTATTTCAGTCTCTCACTATGGTCTGCTCTCTGTCCGGTCCGATGGAAATAATCTTGATGGGTGTCTCCAGTTCTGCCTCAAGGAACTTGACATAGGCATTGAATTCCTCGGGAAATTCGGCCTCGCTTACCATTTGGGTCATATCCGTCTTCCATCCGGGCAGTTCCTTGTATACAGGCTCTATGCCGTCCTCTATATTATACGGGAAATAGTCAATCTCCGCACCATTCTGCTTATATGCCACACAAGCCTTGATTGTGTCGAAACCGTCAAGGACATCGCTCTTCATCATGATCAGCTTGGTTACACCGTTGATCATTATAGCATACTTCAATGCCACAAGGTCTATCCATCCGCAGCGGCGTTCGCGGCCCGTTACGGCTCCGTACTCGTGACCGAGGTCGCGAATTCTGACTCCTGTCTCGTCAAACAATTCCGTAGGGAACGGTCCCGCACCGACACGCGTGCAATATGCTTTCATGATGCCATACACATCACCAATCTTGTTAGGTCCGATGCCAAGTCCGGTACATGCTCCGGCACAGATGGTGTTTGAAGACGTAACAAATGGATAAGAGCCGAAGTCTACATCGAGCATGGTGCCTTGGGCTCCCTCACAAAGTATGCTCTTACCCTGCCGGAGCAGTCCGTTTATTTCGTGCTCGGAATCAACGATGTGGAAACCGCGCAGATACTCCACACCCTCCAGCCATTTCTTCTCAACATCTGCAATGTCGTATTCCGTATATCCCATCGACTTCAGAATGCTCTCGTGCCGTGCCTTGTGCTCCTTGTATTTCTGCTCGAAGTTATCGAATATATCTCCCACACGCAATCCGTTGCGCGATATCTTGTCGGTATATGTCGGACCGATACCCTTTCCTGTCGTACCTACCTTGCTTTTGCCTTTGGCTGCCTCATAGGCTGCATCGAGCACACGATGGGTCGGCATAATAAGATGAGCCTTCTTCGATATGTGCAGACGGCTCTTCAGTTCATGCCCGCTTGCTTCCAGCGCCTTGGCCTCGTCCATGAACAAATCGGGTGCGAGTACCACTCCATTGCCGATGATATTCACTTTGCCTCCCTGAAAAATTCCGGACGGTATGCTGCGCAGCACGTACTTCTGTCCTTCGAATTCCAATGTATGGCCGGCATTTGGTCCGCCCTGGAAACGGGCCACTACATCGTATTCAGGAGTAAGCACGTCTACCACCTTGCCTTTTCCTTCGTCACCCCACTGGAGTCCCAGCAGAACGTCAATCTTACCTTCATTCATTGCATTTATCTTTTTGTGATTTCTGTTTCGCCCTATTGGTTTTCTGTTTGGTTATCTGGGCCTGACAGGTACTGCATATACCATATACATAAAGCGAAAAGCCATCCTTGCGGAATCTCTTCAAATGCATTGCAGATATGGCAGCATCTATTTCAGAAGACTTAAACTCCGTCACCTTGCCACAAACCGTACATATCTGGTGGCAGTGACTGTTATCGTCGTAACAGGCCTCATATTTTGTGCTGCCCTGAAAACGGTGGCGTATTACGAGCCTGAGCTCCATAAACAACTTTAATGTATTGTACAGTGTGGCACGACTTACGGGAAAGTGGAAACCCTCACTGAGTCTGTCCCCGAGTTGCTCAAGAGTGAAATGCCCGTCCATACTATATACGGCATCAAGTATGGCATAACGCTCCGGAGTTTTACGATGATTGTTCAGTTCCAGATAACCGGTCAGTATCTGCCTCACAGAAGCCTTTACATTATCTTTCATTTGCGACAACACTTCATCAACCGTACAAAATTAATATAAATTCCTCAAATAACGGCCGCATAGTCAAAAAAGTTCAATACCAATGCTCTTCAGAGCATTTTCGGCCATACGCCTGTACACCAATCCGAGTTCTGAAAAACGTATTGCACTGGCCATCGCCGCCTTTCTTACCCGCAGCGTTCCTCCCTGCATGGCTGCCGTCATTTGGTCGATATATTCGTTGATACCCCGGGTATTGGGTTCCTGTCCGTTCATGAACAGACGTGAAAGGACACTGAATCCACACATCTGATACATCTCGTTGTCAGACGCTATCCATTGATAAGCTTTCTCCGCCGCAAACGGTAGACGCCAGTACAGACATGACGATGCGATCTCGGCTATCTCCCATTCGCGTGTCTGTTCCATCCATATGTCCGTCACCTCGGGCAACATCCGGTCTGCCGGCATCACGAACACGGCCAATATCTTGCACTCACGCACATCGTCCTTCCACAAGGCTATGGCCAATTCATAGTCCTCACCGATTTCCCGGGCCTTTTCCTTGAGCATGGGCAGCGGCGCGCCCCAGTTTATCCTGTAGGCGACGCCTTTGTCACGCATAGACTGCGCTGTCTGGCCATCCATCATCAGGCGGAAAGAGCGTTTTATCTCTTTTACTCTGTCTGCTGTCATCCGATTTCCAACTTAAACCTTAGGATTAAATCATTCATATTCTCGCTATGGCAAAATCCGGACAAAAACGTATATCTCAGGTATATCACGATTAAACCATAGAATACTCTCTGCCGTAACGCAACATCTGTTCGTCATAGCTTTCGGTATAGTCGACCTTTATATCGACTACATTGCCTTCCTGGTCACTTACCGGCACAAGCACCGGATTGATGAAGCCTTTGTATGGCGCAATGTCCAGACGGCGATAACGCTCCAGCACTTCGGCATGCAGGTGTGCATCTATTTTCACGCCATATGCCTCTACCAGATTCCGGGCCGCGCCATAGTCTCCTTCACTTTTTATTCTCTGCACTTCTGCCAGCAGAACGGCAAAAAGCGAACGCAGACGGGCGTAGTCCTCTATGTGAACAAACGTCCGTCCGTCGTCTCCCTTGACCATTTTTACGGCAGTTCCCTCTGCCAGACACCATCGTGCCACGAGAGCACGGTTGCGCATGTGGGCCTCCTCGATGTTGCGGCCGGGCTCTATACGTACAAGCTGCGTCATAAGTCCGTTCATCATATACGTATAATAATGAGCCTTGTATGCCTCCCCATCAGGCAACAGACCGAGTTCTGTCATTTTCTCGTCCGCCATATAATAAAGTCCGAACAAATCCGCCCGAGCCTCCTCTATCGTGTTGCCATACTCTTTCAGGGCATCACTGTTTACGCCGGGCAACAGCCGTCCGGAGCCATGACCCAGACACTCGTGCAAATCGGTGTGCAACTCATCGCACACTTCACCGTAACGCTCGACCAACAGCTTAGTCTCCTCGTCCGCGATGAACTCTTCACTCATGCCGCTCTCACGCGATGCGACACTGTAGGCGCTTATCAGGTTACCGATAGTGACGCTCTTGCTGCCGTGCTCGGCACGTATCCAGTCAGCGTTGGGCAGATTTATACCGATGGCTGTCGACGGATACTCGTCACCGCCGAGCATGGCTGCCTTCACCACATTGGCCGTGACACCCTTGACCACCGGTTTGCGGAAACGGACATCAACAGGCGAATGATCTTCAAACCACTGTGCATTGTCGCTCACCGTGCGCGTACGACGTGTAGCTTCAATGTCCTTATACTCCACAATGCCTTCCCACGAACCTTTCAGACCGAGCGGATCGCTGTATACCTCTATAAATCCATTTATGAAGTCGACCATTCCGTCTGTCGACTTCACCCACTTCACTGAATATTCGTCAAAAACATCCAGACTCCCCGTCCGGTAAAATTCTATCAATGTGGATATAACATCACGCTGCGCATCGTTCTCCGCATGTTCCATGGCTTTTTCCAGCCAATATACGATACGGCTGATTACAGGACCGTATAGGCCTTCCGTGCACCATGTTTTCTCAGAAAACTCACCGGTGGAATCTTTCACAAGTGTCGTATTAAGACCATAGGATACCGGTCTTTCGCCATCGCCTGTCTTTTTCTGCACATCGTAAAAAGCCTCCGCCTCTGCCTGCGTCACGTTGACATAATATGTATTGGCCGACGTTGCAACCAAATCATCACCCGCTATCTTGTTCAGACGGGTGGGCAACACGTCGGAATCAAATATCACAGGCACAAGTTCATCGCACAATTCCCCTACAGTCATTCCATCAAGTGGCAACAGCGCGACATCGGCCATTGCTACGGCATTACGGAAATAGGCCTCACTGAATCCGGGTTTGAACTTCTCGCACCCATAATGATGGTATATGCCGCTCGAAAACCACACCCGTCTCAGATAATCCTTCAGGGCAATATAATCAAGAGTGGTGCGAGCTATATCCCGGCTCAACACCACTGCTTCAAGAGTCTTTCTTATTTTAAGATTGTACCCGCCAAACTGTCCGAACGTGATGTCACGTCCCCACAACGTAGCCTCGGCAAGGCAATATATCAATTTCTTCTGATTCAGAGACAATCCGTCAAAACCATCCAGGCGGTAACGGAGCATCTGTATATCAGCAAACCGGATGTCAAGATAATTAAAGTCGGAAGAACTCATCACACAATTTCAGACTCTCCCTTTACACTTTTCTTAAACCTTTGTGCCATGACAGCCGGATGATGCGCCTGGTGCAACAGGCGATATTCGCGTGGTGTCATGTTCATTATCTTATAGAACGATGCGTAGAACGACTGACGGTTGGAGAATCCTACCATATCGCTCACCTCCTCCATCTTCAGATCCTTGTAGCGTTTGTCCACAAGAATGGTCATCGCTTCTTCTATACGGAACTTGTTTACAAAAGAGGTATAATTCATATGAAAACGAACGTTCACAACCGCTGATATATAGCGCGTGTTGGTTCCAAGATCCTCGGCAAGTTTTTTCGCCGAATAATCCTTATCCTTATACTTTTTCTGCATGACGATGATATTGAGAATCTTCTCTTTCATCTCATCCATCAACTTCGGGCTGACCAGACTTCTGTAGGCTGCTTCCTTTTCCTTTCTCTCTGTAATATTATACTTTGCCATAACCTATTGAAACTTTTTTATTATTTTGATGCTGCAAATTTAGCAAAAAAAATTGATAGTACAACTATTCCTTTATGATATATTTTCTAAAATAATCCTAAATATGGTCATAATAAATTATAATAAAGCGCCAATACCTTTTATTCTGACAATAAGACAAAGACAAATGGCTCTTGAAAGGCTATATTTTTTTTGGACATAAGGACAAGAAGACACGGAAAATGTTTTCCAACTCAAATATTTGAAAGATGCAAATGATTTTATTATTAGAATGCAATGAAGCATATACGATAAGTTTTTAGCAAAAAGAATAAAAAGCACACGAAGCATACAAAAAAAGAAACGGATTACTTTCAATTTGAAACCACCGGCCGGGAAATGTGCATTTACCTCTTTCGGACGAATTCTCCAAAAAGCTGAGAATGTTCTCCAAAACGGAGATTTCGGTATGAAAATAGCGAAATGAATTCTCCGTTTTGCCATTTCATGTGTTAAAAACGCTATTTTGGTAATGACTTTTTTCGATATTCCTTACAACATGTGTCGCGTTTTATTAACGGTATTGCCGTGGAATAAGCGTTATTATACAGACCATTGGATACAATTAAGGACCGTTTATGTAAGATTGGTTGGTGCGTTTTAAAAACGGAGAATTCGGAGAATCTCCGAAAAAGGAGTATGCACTACATATGATTTCACAGGGTATATAATAATCTATTATTTAAATACATATTATGTATTTAAATAATAGATTATTATATAAAATATTTACTTACGGATTATAACATGATGCACACACCCTGTTTTCGGAGATTCTCCGAATTCTCCGTAATAAATCGCAACACCGATTGTAAATAAAAACAATCTCCATGCATCACTCGTCAAACCTGTCTATACAGCATACAACGACATTCCACTATCTGAAAATGTAAATATTCAGAAACATTTCGTCCGCAGAAAACTCGGAGAATTAACACTGAAAAATGCTATTTTAACATACCAAAATCGCGTTTTTAACACATGAAATGGCAAAACGGAGAATTCAAACCACGTTTTTCATACCGAAATCTCCGTTTTGGAGAATCAGTCCCGCCCGTTTTTCAGCGAGTTTTCTCTCCGATCATAGGTTGGGCATGTGGAGCAAAAGTGTGAAAAAACGTGCTTTCGGGTTCTTAAAGTGCTGATTTCGCATCCCCAAAGTGCCGCTTTCGCATTCCCAAAGTGCCACTTTCACACTGCAAAAGTGCCGCTTTTGCAATATCGGTTGCGATTGGCCGTTTTTTCAACGCAGTGAAAAGTCATGTAATGGTATGGAGATATATCACAATAAACAGATGTATGACAAACACAATCGGTATTCCTATGGTGAATTTCTTGTGCATTGTTTTATGGCGCCACACTTTCATGCCTGTCCATGCCCCGATGCTTCCTCCTATGACAGCCATTGTCAGCAGCGTAGCTTCGGATATCCGCCATTTTCTTTTTATGGATTTGTATTTGTCAATGCCATATGTAACGAAGGTGACAAGGTTGACAGCGATTATGTAAATGGCAATAAATAGATGATAGTCAGTCATATAATATCCTTTCGTGCATTGTTGTTGTCTTCTGATGTCGGATTCTAATCCCGCGTTTTTTCGCCATGGCTTGATGAAGACAAGTTCCGTTCAACTCATCTGGTTTGACGAAGACTTTTATGCTATGCCCATCAGTTCTATTTCGAATATCAGGGTAGAGCCGGCGGGTATGCCCGGCTGTGAATATTTTCCATAACCCATCTCGGCGGGGATATATACTTCCCATTTGTCTCCTATGCACATTTGCTGCATGGCAATGATCCATCCCTCTATGAGGTCGCAGAGCCTTATGGCAAGCGGAGCCCCTCCACGGCTGCTGTCAAACTGCCTTCCGTCTATGGTGCGGCCGGTATAATGGGCCGTCACAATGCTTCGCGGCGAAGGATGTATGCCATCGCCGTTTCCTTCCGCCAATACTTTGTAATATATACCTTTTGAAAGAGCTTTCACCCCGTCTTCCCGGACTTTGGTCTGCAGCCAATCCTTGTTTGCCTGAGCGTATTGTCTTTTGTTCATCTGACAAATTTTTTTATTGTGTCCAGCAAATCCTTTTCAGGCACTACGCCGCTCGTTCTCCAAAGCATCTCGCCATGCCTGAACAGCATCAGCGTAGGCACAGACCGCACCTGATGCTGCACTGCTGTTGCACTGTGTTTGTCTACATCGACTTTGATGATGCGGATCCTGTCACCAAGCACATCTTTCACCTGTTCCAGTATCGGGTGCATCATCTTGCACGGCTGACACCATGTGGCGAAGAAATCTACCAATACGAGTCTGTCGGATGATATAACGTCTTTGAATGTCTCCATTGTTGTCTATATGTGTAGTTTTACATCTTTCCCGAACGGTGCAAGCGAAAGTCCCGCCATCTTGAAATGCTGTTTTGCAAAGGGGATGCCGATAATCGTAACAAACAGCAACACACCGAAAACTATGTGTATAAGCCATGCCCACAAGCCTCCGAAGACAATCCAAAGGATATTCAGCGGTATACGTATGCATCCAGAGGGGCTGTCCGTTTCCTTCACTTCAGCCCCGAAAGGCCATAGGCAGAGCAAGCCGATCTTGAACGTCTGCAAGGCTACGGGTATGCCTATGATGGTGATTGCCATTGCCAGACTGCCTGTAAAATATCCTATGGCTGCTTCGAGGCCTCCGAAGAGCCACCACAATAGATTTCCTATTATACGCATATGTTTTTATTTATTCGTGTCTGTATACTTCACCGGTCCGATGTGCGGCATGTACGGTGTGTTTGTAGTAAAACGGGTTACAAAGATAATCTGTTTTTCCGATAAACCATAATATTTGAATGGAAAAGTCCGGTAAGATGTCCATTCAGTATTTGGTATGAACCGGATGTGCGGGAGACTTATGTCTGTTTATTGTATATACCACTGTTTTTATGTCAGTTTCGTCAATCAGGAATGTGTGTAAAGGATGTCGTGATAATTTCGTTTGTTTTTGAATATGTTTTTGAAAAATAATTCATATTTGTTTTGTTTTTGAGAAATATTTGTTATTTTTGCAGATGATTCTCTGAATATTCTGTTTCGTGGGATATAGGCGGACGTGTCCGTTGATTTCTGCACATAGAGACAGTATATCTTACTCACGCCGTACAAGAGGAGACTGATGGCGGACGGGAAAATGTCCGTGACGGTAAATACGCTGACAGCGGCAAAGGGGTTGGGGAAAGAGAGTCACTATTATAAAAAGGCGTTTGCTTGACGCTTTGTTCTTGACGATTAGAAATCTGGCAGTTTCAACATTCAGTCATGGAACATAGCAGCGGTAGATGCTCATGGGATGTTTTTATAGGCATCTTTCTGTCTATATTGTATATACCATTGTTGTATGTATTCAGCAGATGGTGTATGCGGTATGTGATAGAGGGATAATTATATAAATTCATCGGCGTGGGTTCTGGCGTTGCTCGTTCTGACTGAATGGGCCAATGCCAGAGCCTCTAATCGTGGAACGGGTAACAGGTACGATCTCCACGCTTTTTTGTATAGTTCCATTTGTATATTAATGAAATAGCTGATGCATGGAGGTCGCGGCAGGCATTGTTTGAAACGATGGTGAAGGAAAGGACTTTTAAATATGATAAGTTCAAGAGATGTACTTGTACTCTCTATGTGACAGAGAATTGCAATCTTAATTGTGTATATTGCTATGAGCATTTGAAAGGTAAAGCTGTGATGTCTTTGGATATAGCTAAGAAAGGCATAGTTTCTACTTTTGAGCGTGCTGTGTCGGAAAATATAGAATATGTGGAGATTTTGTTTCATGGTGGAGAGCCTTTTATGGCGTACAAGCGTATCAGAGAAATATGTGAATGGCTTTGGGCAAGAGAATGGCCGGTTAATTATATTTGCTATGCTACAACAAACGGCACACTTATACATGGTGAAATAAAAGAATGGCTGTTAAAAAACAAGCATCGTTTTTGCCTTGGATTGAGTTTGGACGGAACACGTGATATGCACAACCGTAACCGGTCAAACTCTTATGAAAAAATAGATATAGCTTTTTTCAGAGACAATTGGCCCGTGCAGGGAGTGAAGATGACACCATCTCCTGGTACATTGGCATCATTGTCAGATGGGATAATCCATATACATGAATTGGGCTTCTGTCGTAATAATTGTACTTTTGCGACAGGTATCGATTGGGATAAGGACGAACATGGTAACAGTGTGGACTATAAGAAAATATTACAGGAACAGTTGATGATTCTTGCAATGTACTATTTGAAACATCCAGACATAATTCCGGTGGATTTGTTGAATATAAAATTCATAGCTGTTGCAGCAGGTAAGGGTGGAATGACAGATAAATTGTGCGGAGCAGGTAGTATAATGCGTTGCTGGACTCCTGACGGACAATGCCTTCCTTGTCACTTGTTTTATGAGGTAAGTAAGGAAAAAGGCGAAAAACTGGGAGAGTTTGATTTCTCCTCTCCAGACAGATTGTCTGATGAACGCTGCCGCGGTTGTATTCTTGAAACAGTCTGTCCCACTTGTTATGGTGGTAATTATATAACTTACGGTGACGTGTCGAGACGTGATCCTTACACATGCGTCATAACCAAGATACGTGTGTTGGCCGGTTCATGGATGATTGGCCATATGCTTGAAAAGCCTTGTGATTATGCGGCTTTGCGGGATTTTGACAATGATGAACTTGCTATGATAGCCAAAGGGGTAATCATGACCCAGACTTTCTTGGAAGAGAGTGGATTTATAAGAGAATTATCTAATGGTTAATTGTCCTTACCATCAAACAGGGCAAATCACAAAATTACAGTTAAGTCATGAATTTTAAGTTGACGAACATTGATGCCATCAATCAAATGTATGGAAAGAAGATGGCAAAGATGAATGAGACAACATGGCACGTAAGTGCCAATTGTTGTGGATGCAGTGGCGATTGCGGTTCAAACTGGATGCGCAGTTAAGACGGTTCTATTGTTGAAATAAGGGAAACTATAATTTGTTTTTCTTGTGATTCTCGATGTTATTCATCGTAAAACCTTAAATCAACCCTTTGTGAGAATTAATTTCGCATGTGATAAATTCTTCGAAGGGTTGATAGTATCGGATTTTTCACTAAATTCAAAATTATAAAAACTTATGGGATTCTTTTCTGATTTGTTTTCATGCGACACCTGTCGCAATTGTGGCTCAACACGTCTCAAACTGGTGGTCCAGTACGGCCCATGCGAATTGAAAGCATGCTATAATTGTAGCAAAGTTCACATATATGATAAGGTTCCAATTTGTGCAGTTTGTAATAGAGTAATGAGAGAGGCACAACATACAATCATTATGGGACTATTGTGCCTAAATGTACTTATTGCGGACATATTTATGACGCTGATGAGAAAGGTTGGGTAAAATGTAAACTAAAGATTATGATTCAATATTTAATATCGTTGCTTCCTGTTGCAGCTCCTGTCGCTATTTTGATTATACTTGTTGTGGTGTTGTCTGTTTTGTATGTATTGACCCGTATATTCTTTAGCGCAGAAGTTGCTTCGGGTATTGTATCTGGATTTTTTGTAGGCATATTTCTTGGCATAGTAATAGGAATAGTCTTTATGTGGATATCTGCCGGATCTATATTCGGGATGCTTATGTCATCTGTTTCCTGGATGCCTTTTGTTTGGGGATGGGTGGTGACGGTAATTGTTTCAGCTGTCGTTGGCGGAGTTAAAAGAATCTGATAGAATAAGTAGTACTCTATTTGATTCTAATCGTAAAACAATTTTTACGGCAGCATTTATTTTGATATAGTGATGTTATCTGAGCTTGTTGCGGTTATAGTGTGGCGTGACACGGTGCACGAAAAACAGCAGCGAAAGCGTACAGAGTGCCGCCCCGGTGAGATATACCATATAAAAGGTGAAGTGCTGGGCTATTATGCCGCTGCTCACTATTCCGATACCTATGCCGACGTCCCATGCCGTGAGATAGGTGCTTGTGGCAGTGGCGCGCTGGTTGTTGGGTGCGAGATTGATGTACAGTGAGTTCATGGCGGGGAACATTACGCCGAACCCAGTGCCGAGAAGTAGCGGAACGGTGAAGAACATCGTTGTGGCGGCGGCCGGACTTACGGATACCGCCTGACGGCAAAGGCTGAGCAACAGGAATGCGGCGATGACAGGATAGTAGCCGAAGCGGATGCATTGGGTGATGTAGCCGCGGTCGACTTTCTTGCCGGCCACGAGTCTTGATGCGCCCATGCCTGCGGCCATCAGCGTGAAGAAGAATCCTGTGGGCACGTCAAGATTTATCTCTCGGGCATACATAGCCACGAAATTGGTGGTGGCACCGTAGGGTATCGACAGCATGAGCAGTGATATGCTTACCGGTATCCCTTTCAGCAGTATGAAGCGGTCGAGGGATATTCCGTGGCTTCTGACGGTGCGGTTGGCTGGTGTAACATTGTCGTCTTGGCGTTTGCCGCCCGCTGTATTGCGGACGGGATGTTGCGGCTTTCTCAGCGATTCAGGAGTGCGTGCTTTGACGGATATGGCGCAGAGCAGTCCTATGGCGCTGGCCGTCATTCCGGCAAGGAAGATACTGTTATAGCTGATCTGTCCGTGGAGCAAAAGTCCGGCCATCGGTCCGAGAGCCATGGCAATGTTGTTGGTCAGTCCGTAATAGCCCAGTCCCTCGCCGCGTCTGCTGCTCGGCATGATGTCAACACAAAGTGTGTTGCCTCCAACGGTGACGCCGCCGAATGCCACCCCATGAATGGCGCGCAGGAGGATAAAGGCGGTAAGGGTGGTGTCGGACATGTATCCGAGAAACATTGCCATGCAGGCCACATAGCATGATATGTATATGGGCTTGCGCGGAAATCTGTCCATGAGAAATCCGGAGAAAGGGCGCACACAGAGGCAGCTCACAGTGTAGCAGCTCAGTATGATGCCGATGGCGGCAGTATGGCAGGCGTATGTCTCTCTAAGATAGAACGGCAGCACCGGCACGAGCAGCCAGAAGCCGAAGAAGAAGAGGAAGTTGGCTGCCAGGATACAGATATAACCGGGTGTGAAAAGTCTGTCTTTTGTCATTGATTGTCGTGTTTACAATGCAAAAATGCGGAGCCACAAAGTTTCGGGTAAGAGGTTCTTTGTGGCTCCGCGTGTGTAGTGTGTATGTATGCTTGAAGGTGCTTCTCAGTTTGCGGCTTCAAACTCCTTGAGGAATCGGGTGTCGTTTTCCGAGAACATGCGCAGGTCGCTCACCTGATACTTCAGGTTGGTGATGCGCTCTACACCCATGCCGAACGCATAGCCGCTGTATACCTTGCTGTCTATTCCGCATTGCTCGAGCACGTTGGGGTCGACCATGCCGCATCCCAATATCTCCACCCATCCGGTGTGCTTGCAGAATCCGCATCCCTTGCCGCCGCATATATGGCATGATATGTCCATCTCGGCACTCGGCTCAGTGAAGGGGAAGTAGCTCGGGCGCAGTCGTATCTTGGTGTCGGTACCGAACATTTCGCGTGCAAACGACAGGAGTACTTGCTTGAGGTCGGTGAACGATACGTTCTTGTCGACATAGAGGCCTTCCACCTGATGGAAGAAGCAGTGGGCGCGTGCCGTGATGGCTTCGTTACGATATACGCGGCCTGGGGCTATGATGCGTATTGGAGGCTGCGAGTTTTCCATGAAACGTGCCTGTACGGAACTTGTGTGGCTGCGCAGCACCATGTTCTTGGTCACGTCGCCAGTCTGGCTCTGCTCCACAAAGAATGTGTCCTGCATGTCGCGTGCCGGATGGTCGGCCGCAAAGTTCATCTTCGTGAACACGTGCAGGTCGTCCTCCACTTCCGGTCCGTCGGCCAGTACGAAGCCCATGCGCGAGAATATGTCTATAATTTCGTTGGTGACGATGGTCAGCGGGTGGCGTGTGCCGAGGCGTATAGGGTAGGGCGAGCGCGTAAGGTCCATGGCCGGACCGTCACCCTCGGTTGTTTCGAACTGCTCTTTAAGGGCGTTGATCCGCTCTATGGCTGTCTGCTTCAGTTCGTTTATTCTCATTCCCACTTCCTTTTTCTGTTCTGCCGGTACATTGCGGAAGTCGGCCATGAGTGTTGTTATTTCACCTTTTTTGCTAAGATATTTCAGTCGCAGAGCCTCTATTTCTTCAGCGTTGTGTGCGTTAAGGTTCTGCACTTCATCGAGAAGTTTTTCTATTTTGTCGAGTATCATTGTTGCTATGAATTATAAATTTGCTGCAAAGGTAATATTTTTGTACCGAATATTGGTCATAAATCAAAATAAAGTTGTACTTTTGCGCAAATTTGAGAGGCGGAATCAATTCCGGTTTATAAATGAGAAAGTTTTTGATTGCGATTTCTGCATCGTTTTTGCTTATGCTTTCATGTAAAGGCGGCAAGATGGCGGGTGACGATGGCGAAGCACCGTCGGACTCGGTGGAGATAGTCGATACAGCGTCGGTCGACACCATGGAACAGCTCATTTCCGACACTCCTATGCCGAAAGCGGCCGATGAGCTCTTTGACGACTTCTTCTTCAATTATGCAGCCAACCGCAAATTGCAGTTGGAGCGGACTGTTTTCCCACTTCCTTTAGTTATCGGTGAACGTACGGACACAATAACCAAGCATGCATGGAAGACGGAGCATTTCTTCATGCATCAGGGCTACTATACGCTGATGTTTCCCAACCGCAGTCAGATGGAGCTTGTGAAGGATACCGCCGTCAGCAATGTGACGGTAGAGAAGATAGACTTTGCCATCAAGACAGTAAGGCAATATATATTCAACCGTACCGGCGGCCTGTGGATGCTCAGGAAAATCAATATCATTCCTCTTTATAAAAACGATAATGCCTCTTTCCTGAAATTCTATCATCAGTTTGCCAATGACTCTGTATTTCAGACGGAAAGTCTTTATGATCCGGTACAGTTTGTCGGTCCTGATCCGGACGATGACTTCAGTCAGATGGAAGGCGTAATCAGTCCTGACACATGGCCGGCCTTTGCACCCGAATTGCCGCAAACGATGATATACAACATTAATTACGGACAGACATGCAGGAAAAGCAACCAGGTGATATTCATGATAAGAGGGATATCAAACGGCCTTGAGATGGAACTTACGTTCAAGCGCGAGGGGTCCAAATGGCAGCTTGTGAAAATGACAACTTAAGGGGATGATTATGAAAGATGTCAGAGACTATGATCTCACTGCGAACAACACATTCGGCATAAAGGCCCGTTGCCGACGTTTCATTGAGTTTGACACAGTGGATGGGCTGAGGGACGTGTCGGCCATGCTTACCGATGCTGACAGGCCGCTGCTCGTTTTGGGAGGCGGGAGTAATCTGCTTCTTACCAAAGACTATGCTGGTACTGTGCTCCATTCGGCTATACATGGAATATCTGTCAACGAAACGACCGATGGCGGTTGGGTGGAGGTGCGTGCCGGCAGTGGTGAGACGTGGGACGAATTTGTTGAATTATGCGTGTCAAACGGTTGGTATGGCGCTGAGAATCTTTCGCTCATACCTGGCGATGTGGGGGCGAGTGCCGTGCAGAACATCGGTGCCTATGGCGTTGAGGCAAAGGATATAATACATAAGGTTGAGGCGGTGGATGTCAGTTCCGGCAGTGTGGTGACGTTTGCAGCAGAAGAGTGTGGCTATGGATACAGGCAGAGCCGTTTCAAGAACGAGTGGAAAGGACGCTATGTGATAACCTATGTCACTTATCGTCTGAGCAAGACGTTTGTTCCTCGTTTGGATTACGGCAATATACGTGCCGAACTCGAACGCCGGGATATTGTCGTACCGACAGCCGAACAGGTGCGCCGTGTGATTATAGATATGAGACAGGCCAAGTTGCCCGATTATACTAAAGAGGGAAATGCCGGCAGTTTTTTCATGAACCCGGTAGTGACGCGTGAAAAGTATGAAGAGATAGTAGCGGAGTATGGTGCGGGATATGTGCCACATTATGCTACAGACAACGGACACGAGAAGATTCCGGCCGGATGGCTGATAGAGAAATGCGGATGGAAAGGGCGTTCGCTCGGTCGTGCGGGTGTGCATTCACGCCAGGCGCTTGTGCTCGTCAACCGCGGCGGTGCTACGGGAAATGACATACTGGCATTGTGTGAAGCCGTGAGAAGCGATGTGAAGGCAAGGTTCGGAATAGAAATGAATCCGGAGGTCAATATCGTATGAAAGTGACATTGCTCGGTACGGGTACAAGCAGTGGGGTGCCTACGATAGGCTGCTGTTGTGATGTATGCACGAGTGGTGACCCTCACAATCGTCGTATGCGCTGTTCGGCACTTGTTGAAACAGATACTACGCGTATACTCATTGACTGCGGACCAGATTTTCGTCAGCAGATGCTCATGCAGTCATTTCGTCGTATTGACGGCATACTTGTCACTCATGCGCATTATGACCATGTGGGTGGAATAGACGATGTGCGTCCTTTCTGTACATTCGGAGATATTGATGTATATGCGGATGTCTGTGCAGCAAAGGCTCTCCGGCAGGCTATGCCTTATTGTTTTGCAGAAAACAAATATCCTAATATTCCGGATATAAGTCTTCATGTGATATCGCCTCATGTACCGTTGACAGTAGGTGACATAACTGTGATGCCGGTCGAAGTGATGCATGGCAGCATGCCTATTCTCGGATACCGTTTCGGCAGGTTCGCCTATATTACCGACATGAAAAGCATCGGTGACGAGGAACTCCCGTATCTTGACGGTGTGGATGTGCTTGTGGTCAATGCCCTGCGTTTTGTCAAAGAACATCATTCCCATCAACTTGTGGATGATGCCGTTGACTTTGCACGTCGTATAGGTTCACAGCGTACATTACTGATACATTCCAGTCATCATATAGGACTTCATGAAGATGTGAACAGAATGTTGCCCGATGGTGTGGAGCTGGCTTACGACGGACAGACGTTGCTCGTGTGAGTGATATTCTGGTATTGGCTTACAATGGTGTCACAGTATTGTTTTCATCTCTTTTTTCTTCTGAAAATCCTGTTGTATTGCTTCATCAGTTTGCGTACAAGCATAAATGCGTCAAAAGCCATAATTCCTTTGCTCACTATACCTGCAACGAGTTCGCTCCTGTTGTTTTCTTTTTTCTCTGAAAACAAACTGTGCCATATGTTTTCTATAGATTCTGATTTGCTGCGAATTTCTGTCAGCAGTTCGTTCTTGCGTACTTCCAGTTCTTCGCGTGTATTGAATCTGTTGTTGTTATCTGTTGTCATGGCTGTCTTATATTTTTATATGTAATATAACGTTCATGTTCATGCGCGTTTTCTCGCCACGGCGAAGTTTGGACAAGTTTCGTTCTTTTCGTATGGGGCTTTACGAAAACGCTCAGTTCAATAATACTTTGGTTAAAAATCTTATTAACGGTCTTTCTATAAGTATTCTTCGGAATATCACTATAAGCACAATCAGCAGAAGGAAGAAAGCCGATACAATGGCATATGCTCCGGCAATTCCTGTGACAGGGGCCATCCAATATACGGCGGCAAAAGAAAGGTAGAACAATATGGCTATTGTCAGCACAAACAATATAATCGAGATGGTAAGTGCGGTGAGCATCCTTACCATCTTGTCAATTACATCGAACTTCAGATATTCTTTCTGAAGTCCGATATAATCTTTGAGCACTTCTATCAGTTGTGCTACAGACTCAACATTTTTGTCGCTTGATAACATAACTTATATCTTATGCTCTGCTTTTACTTATTTTGCCGACGGCTTACAAGGCCGGAGCAGCATCCTTTATGTCGTCCACCAAGTCGCCCACTTCTTTACGTGTCAGCTTGATATTGTGTTTTTTGAGAAAATCGTCAACAGCGTCTGTAATCTTCTCACGTGTGTCTTTACCCTTTTCGGGGGCAAGTAGCAATCCCACTGCGGCGCCGGCGATGGCTCCGCCCAAGAATGCGCCAATGTAACCTAAAGTTTTCATAATTCAGATAATTTATTAGTTAAACATTTTTTTATACGAAGCCTGCTGTAAACAGCCTGTCCGACGAGTGTTGCCTTATGTGGCTTGTATTGCAGTGCTTCGACGAATTCGTTAGGCAAATGTACGCAATATTTTCTGAAACAATACTCTTCGGACTATCATTTTTTGTTAAAACACTTGTATTTTCGACATTTAACAAACTTTATGCGACTACAGTCTTTACTTTTGGACTATATTTTGTAACTTCGCACAAATATTTTTTGAAACGTAAAGTCTAATTAAATAAGGTATTTAAAAATGAAGAAGTACATGGTATTATGCGCAGGATTGTTTGCATCTGTAGCTTTTACAGGATGTAAGTCGAGTGAGAGCGCTTACAAGAAAGCATATGAGAAAGCCAAAGCACAGGAGACGGCACAACAGCCTATAGACCAGACCCAGCCGGAAGAAGTCAATGTTGTCACTCCTATTGTGGAGAAACCTGCGACAGAAACTAAGGTCGTTGATAACACCGACAATGTACAGGTGCGTCAGGAGCGTGTATCGGTTATCAGTGGTAGCGGACTGAAGAGTTTCAGTGTCGTTGTCGGTTCGTTTTCAGTAATAGCCAATGCTGAGGGCCTGTATCAGCGTCTTAAGGATGCAGGATACGATGCGCAGATTGCAAAGAATGACGAAAGGAATATGTATCGTGTGATTGCCGCAACGTTTGACAGCAAGTCTGATGCAGCGGCAAGCCGCAATGAATTCCGTGCGAAGTATCCTGATGCATGGTTGCTTTTCAACGGACAATAAGCATAGAGTACGCTTAAATATAGTGGCACGTATACTTTCGATTGATTACGGAAAGAAACGTACAGGGCTGGCAGTCACCGATCCTCTTCAGATTATAGCCGGAGGATTGGCGACTGTTCCTACATCAGCCCTTTATGATTATTTATGCGACTATGTGTCGCATGAGCCGGTGGAACGGATTGTTATAGGCAGGCCGGTTCAGCCGAACGGTGAGCCAAGTGAGAATATGGCGCGTGTGCAGCAGTTTGTCAACAGATGGCGCAAGGCTATGTCGGGCATACCAATAGAGTATTATGACGAACGTTTCACTTCCGTGCTTGCCCATCGTGCTATGATTGACGGTGGCCTGAGGCGTAAGGCGCGTCGCGACAAGGCGCTTGTGGATGAAATCAGCGCTACTATAATCCTGCAAGACTATATGCGGGGACATCCGCGTGTGTGATACGCTTATAGGCATGACGATAAGACGCGTTTAATATGAAGTATAATATAATTATCAAACAGTGATATTACCAATATATATATACGGGCAACCGGTATTGAGAAAGGTTGCAGAGGATATACCCGAGGATTTTCCGGGATTGAACGATTTGATCAAGGATATGTTTGAAACGTTGACCGAGTCCGACGGTGTCGGACTGGCAGCTCCTCAGATAGGCAAGGCCATACGTCTGGCGGTTATCGATCTTGATGTGCTTTCGGATGATTTTCCTGAGTATAAGGATTTTCGAAAGGCATACATTAATCCGCATATTGTAGAATATGACGACAGCGAAACGGAGGCTATGGAGGAAGGCTGTCTCAGTCTGCCGGCAATACACGAGAAAGTGGTCCGTCCGACACGTATACGCGTAAGCTATCTTGACGAGGACATGCAGCCTCATGACGAGTGGGTGGACGGTTATCTCGCACGTGTGATGCAGCACGAGTTTGACCATCTTGACGGAAAAATGTTCATAGACCGCATATCATCTTTGCGTAAGCAACTTATAAAGAACAAACTCCGCTCGCTCCTTCAGGGCCGTTATCGCTGCGGATATAAGACCAAGGCTGCGGTGAAGCGGTGATATGGTTTTTTCATGTATAGAAAGATTGTTTTCATCATAGCAATGTATGTGCCTTTGGTCGGTATGGCCCAGTTCAATACCGACAGATTGGTGACGATAGGGCGCAGTGCGCTTTATTATGAAGACTATGTACTTTCGATACAGTATTTCAACCAGGCCATCAGTGCCAAGCCACATCTTTACGAACCATGGTATTTTCGTGGTGTGGCAAAATATTACCTCGATGATTATGTCGGAGCCGAAAACGACTGTACACAAGCTATCGAACGCAATCCTTATGTTGTAGGTATCTATGAATTGCGCGGGTTGTCACGCATCAGACAGAACAAGTTTGACGAGGCTGCCGATGACTACATACGGGCATTGAAATACTCTCCGGACAATCAGAGTTTGTGGCACAACCGTGTGCTTTGTCGTATACAGCAGAAGAACTTTGAACAGGCTCATCTTGACTTGGATACCATGCTTGCACGTTGGAGCAAGTATGCACGCGGATATTCCATGAGAGCCGAAGTATACATGTTGCAGAAAGATACGGCACGTGCTGTTGAGGCTCTTGACCGCAGTCTTGAGCTTGACCCTTATGATGGCAGTACATGGGCAGCGGCAGCTGTAATAAGTCTTTCACGCAGTGAATGGCAGGAAGCTGAAAAACGTCTGGACAAGGCTATTCATCTTGTTCCGAACCAGGCCGGCAATTACATCAACCGTGCTTTGGCCCGTGTGAACAGAAACAACTTGCGTGGTGCTATGTCCGATTATGACACAGCGCTTGATCTCGACCCGAACAATTTTCTTGGTCATTATAATCGCGGTCTGCTGCGTGCCCAGGTAGGCGACGACAACCGGGCCATTACCGATTTCGACTTTGTGCTGGGGCTTGAGCCTGACAATATGATGGCATTGTTCAACCGCGGGCTTCTGTTGGACAAAACAGGTGATTTGCACGGTGCCATTCGGGACTATTCGAAAGTAATCGACCGTTATCCCAATTTCTGGACCGGCCTGCACTACCGTGCCGGCTGTTACCGTCGTCTTGGTATGACACGTCAGGCTGAGACGGATGAGTTCCGTATATACAAGGCACGTTTGTATAAGTCTCTCTATGGCAAGCAACCGCGTCTTAATAAGGATCAGATGCGCAAGCGCAGCGACGAGGACCTTGACAAATACAATCAGCTTGTTGTGGCCGACGAACATGAGGTAGAGCACGAATACGAGAACGACTATCGCGGACGGGTTCAGAATCGTCGTGTGGACATGGCTTTCATGCCTATGTATGAATTGTCTTATGAACAGCACCGTACCGAGGTGAAGCCTTTCATGGCTTTCGACAGTCAAGTTGAGGCTTTCAACAGTAAGGTGCGTATGTCAGACAGACTGTATATAAACTGTGTTCCGGCAAAGCTCGATGAAAGACGCTCAGCCGTGTATTTTTCGCGCATCGACAGTCTTTCGTCCGTATTGGCTCATGATAGCGGCGAATCTCGCCGGTCGTCATTGTTGAGAAGGGCCGTTGCCTATTCTGTGATACAGAATTTCGAGAGTGCAATAGAGGACCTTTCGGCAGTCATACTTGCCGACAGCACTTCGTCAATGGCTTATTGGCAACGTGCCGTGTGCCGGTCGAAGATGGAGACATTCGAAGCATCGCAGGGCATCGGTACATCGGAAATAGCATCGGCAACGGTAATTGCCGATTTTTCAGCAGCTATAAGGCATAACCCGCGCTGTGCTTATCTTTACTATAACCGTGGCAATGTCTATGCTTCGTGCAAGGATTATGTCAATGCAATAGAAGATTACAACAGGGCGCTTGTTCTCGATGAGAATCTGGCTGAGGCATACTATAACCGTGGGCTTGTCTGTCTGAAATCGGATCGTCTGTCGGAAGGTATCAACGATCTGAGCAAAGCCGGAGAGTTGGGACTCTATACAGCCTATAGCGTGATAAAGAAATATAGCAAGAAGTAAGATATCTTGTCCAGACTTTGCCATAGCGAGAAAATGTGATATAAGTGTTTTTTATATTATGAGAAAGAATATAGTATTGTCAGTTTTATTGTTCTTCAGTGTTCCGGCCGTTGCGCAGATTCAGGCTTTGAAGGGACTTGCATCTTTGGCAATACCTGATGCCGGACTTGAAGAGATACATGGTGAGGTGGTAGCTCTGACATCCGATGTCGGGAAAGATGTGGAGATTCTCAATGCCATAAATGCAGGCTATCCGTTTCTTCCGGATTCTATAGAGGCGATAAAGCGCAGGGCTGCCGCTTGTGGCATAACCATCGACGTACGGATAGGCACCGAGCCTCCGTTGTCGTACAGTGGATATACTATGACTGCATTTGACGAGGAAAAGTACAACAAGCTCAGCAAGGTGAAGAAACTGGCTTATCTCTCCAAGGTGCACAAGGCGTTGCGTGACGAACATGCCCGGTACTCGTCTGTTATAAATATAGCCGTCAATAAGATTGAGGAGATATTGGCGTTTTTGGAAGATACGGACAGGCAAGTTAAGGCGGCTGAGAAGAAAAAGGGTGGAGCACAGGCCGCCTTTTATGGGCTTGACGATGCCGGGCGTATGGCAATAAAGCATATGAAGAAAGAGGTTGCCGGAGTCAAGGGCCGTTCTTAGTTCGGATTTTTATCCTGCGTTTTCTCGTCATGGCAGAGTTGAAACAAGTTTCACTTTGCTCATCCGGCTTGACGAAAACGTTTCTTGCTATATTGACAAGGCTTGCCAAATGAGGGCCAACGAATAAAAAACATAGTGAAAATGCACTTGTTTTGGGAAAAATAGTTAACTTTGCCACTGATTAAAACTAAAACATATATTGTAGATATGATTGACATTAAATTTCCTGACGGTTCTGTTCGCTCGTATGAGCAGGGCGTAACGGGATTGCAGATCGCCGAAAGCATATCACCGGCTTTGGCACGCGACGTATTGGCTTGCGGAGTGAATGGTGAGACAGTAGAACTTAATCGTCCGATAACAGAGGACTCGAGTATCGCACTCTACAAGTGGGACGACGATGAAGGCCGTCATGCTTTTTGGCACACCTCGGCCCACTTGCTTGCCGAGGCGCTGCAGGAACTCTATCCTGGCATACAGTTCGGATTCGGACCGGCTATCGAGAACGGATTCTTCTATGACGTATTGTTGAAGGACGGCGAGTCGATCAAGGAATCCGACTTCCCGAAGATTGAGGCCAAGATGAAAGAACTGGCCGGAAAGAAGGAGCCCGTAGTGCGTAAGGAAGTGGCCAAGGCCGATGCGCTTGCCGAGTTTGGCGCTGCCGGACAGACATATAAGTGTGAGCACATCGAGCAGGATCTTGAGGACGGCACAATAACCACTTATACTCAGGGAGCCTTTACCGACCTTTGCCGTGGTCCGCATCTTATGAATACCGGTGCTATCAAGGCTGTCAAGCTGACAAGCGTTGCAGGAGCATTCTGGCGTGGTGACGCTACGCGTGAGCAGATGCAGCGTCTATACGGCATCACGTTCCCAAAGAAGAAAATGCTTGACGAGTATCTCGTGATGATAGAGGAGGCCAAGAAGCGTGACCACCGTAAGATAGGCAAGGAGATGGAACTGTTCATGTTCTCCGAGCGTGTCGGTAAGGGGCTGCCCATTTGGCTTCCAAAAGGCACCGAGTTGCGTCTGCGCCTGCAGGATATGCTGCGAAAGATACAGAAGCGTTACGGATATCAGGAGGTGATAACACCGCACATAGGTTCGAAGAATCTCTATGTTACCAGCGGTCACTATGCACATTATGGCAAGGATTCGTTTCAGCCGATACATACTCCGGAAGAGGGCGAGGAATATATGCTCAAGCCGATGAACTGTCCTCATCACTGTGAGGTGTTCGCCTGGAAGCCGCGTTCGTACAAGGATCTGCCGTTGCGCATCGCAGAGTTTGGAACGGTATATCGCTACGAGCAGAGCGGTGAGCTTCACGGACTTACACGTGTGCGCTCGTTCACTCAGGACGATGCTCATATATTCTGTCGTCCCGATCAGGTGAAGAGTGAGTTTTTGCGTGTGATGGACATCATTCAGACGGTGTTCTCAACGTTTAACTTCTCCGACGATAATGTAGAGGTGCAGATTTCGCTACGCGATCCTGAAGACCACGAGAAGTATATCGGAAGCGACGAGGTTTGGGCTTCTGCAGAGCAGGCCATTATCGAGGCTTGTCAGGAGAAAGGCTTGAAGGCTAAGGTTGAGTATGGCGAGGCTGCTTTCTATGGTCCCAAGCTCGACTTCATGGTGAAAGATGCTATTGGCCGCCGTTGGCAGTTGGGTACGATTCAGGTGGATTACAATCTCCCGCAGCGTTTCAAACTGGAGTATACGGACGAGGACAACCAGAAGAAGACTCCGGTGATGATTCACCGTGCGCCGTTCGGTTCGATGGAGCGTTTCTGTGCTGTGCTTATCGAGCACACAGCCGGTCATTTCCCCTTGTGGCTCACGCCGGACCAGGTTGCCATCCTGCCAATATCTGAGAAGTTTAATGACTATGCGGCCCGTGTGGCTTCCGAGCTTGACAGGGCCGGAGTGCGTGCAACGGTTGACAAGCGTAACGAGAAGATTGGCCGTAAGGTGCGCGACAACGAGCTGAAGCGTATACCTTATATGGTCATTGTAGGCGAGAAAGAGCAGGCCGATGCTACTGTCAGTGTGCGCAAGCAAGGCTCGGAGGAACGCGGTGTGATGACAATAGCCGAGTTCGCTGCCAAGATTAACGGTGAAGTGGCTGAACAACTGAAAGCCACCGACATACGTCCGGAGTAAGATAAGAATAAACATATCGATATAATAAGAGCGGAGAAGAAAGTCTTGTTTATGGCTTGCTTCTCCGTTTTTTATGTTTTTTCGTTGTCCGTCATTCAGCATAATTTCGATAATGTTTCGGTCGGCAAAGATGGACATGCGTAGTTGTTTTGTTCCTAATTGACAATAGGAAACGAGAAAGGATGATGATGGGATGAAAATTTACGTGATATTTATTTGACCAACGAGCATAATTCAGGTAAAAAAACAGAAAAAATATTTTGTTAATTGTCTGAATTGTCGTACCTTTGCATCCGATTTCTATAAAATAGTTGAATGAAGAATGACAAAATAAAGAATCAGTATCGTGTCAATGAACAGATACGAGTACGTGAAGTCCGCATCGTAGGAGATAGCGGATCGACTGTAGTTCCCACACGTCAGGCTTTGGATATGGCCCGTGAGCAGGGTGTTGACCTTGTCGAAATATCTCCCAATGCCAATCCGCCTGTTTGTCGTATCATCGACTATTCGAAGTTCCTCTATCAGCAGAAGAAACGTGCCAAGGAGATGAAAGCCAAGCAGGTGAAAGTAGAGGTGAAAGAAATCAGATTCGGCCCGCAGACCGATGAGCATGATTATCAGTTTAAACTGAAGCATGCCAAGGAGTTTCTCGAGGATGGTAACAAGGTGCGTGCATACGTGTTCTTCCGCGGACGCTCCATCCTTTTCAAAGAGCAGGGTGAGGTGCTGCTGTTGCGTTTTGCCAACGATTTGGAGGAATATGGCAAGGTTGAGTCGATGCCGTCGCTTGAGGGAAAGAAAATGTTTATCTATCTCGCTCCCAAGAAAGCCGGAGTGGCTAAGAAGAGCCAGCAGGCTATGGACCGTGAGAAGAAAGTTGCGGAAAGCAAGGACGCAAGGATACAGCAGCCCGAAGCAGAAGCGAAGATACCGGCAAACGGTGGTATGTTTGCAAATGCAAAGATTAGTGCCGATGCCTTGGAGAAGTTGAAGAATCAAGAATAAACAATGAATGAAAAGTGCGTAACGCCCGGTATATGCGTTGCCACAATTAATAATAATAATTAATTAAAACATTAAAACAATGCCAAAAGTAAAGACAAATTCCGGCGCAAAGAAGAGATTCCGTTTCACCGGTACAGGTAAGATTAAGAGACATCATGCTTACCACAATCACATTCTGACTAAGAAAACAAAGAAACAGAAGCGCAACTTGTTGCACCAGACTATGGTAGACCACAGTGATGTGAGGCAGGTTCGTGATTTGTTGTGTCTCCGTTAATTACCATTGTCAAACATTTAAAGTAAGAAGAAACTATGCCAAGATCAGTCAATCATGTTGCTTCAAGAGCAAAGAGAAAGAGAATTTTAAAGCTTACACGCGGTTACTTCGGTGCCCGCAAGAATGTTTGGACAGTAGCCAAGAACACTTGGGAGAAAGGCCTTACATATGCATATCGTGACCGTCGTGCCAAGAAGCGCAACTTCCGTTCACTGTGGATTCAGCGTATCAATGCCGCTGCACGTTTGGAAGGTATGAGCTATTCTGCACTTATGGGTGCTTTGAGCAAGGCCGGTATTGAGATTAACCGCAAGGTTCTTGCCGATCTCGCTGTAAACAATCCTGAGGCTTTCAAGGCTATTGTAGAGAAGGTAAAGTAAAAATCCGTCAGAATAGATACAGACAAACGCGCCGTAATCATAGTGATTGCGGCGCGTTACTTTTGTTTATACCATCATCATGTCACTCATTATCATGTCGCTTACAAAAAGACCTCGGCGCGTCAGGCGCAACCGACCGTCGTCGGTATGTTTCAACATGCCGTCGTCAATGTATCGTCGGGCAGAATTGAGGCAGGCATTGCGGTATTTATTTCCGAAGTCGTCGGCGAGAGCATTCAGATTGATGCCCTCGCATGTGCGCAGACGGAGCATCACCGTGTCGTTATAACGTGTGTCCATGTCGAGCTCTTCATGTTCCATTGGCAGTTCGCCACGGCTGACGGCAGCCATATAGCTGTCGATATCCGGTACGTTCCATTGGCGGCTTGTTATGTCGAATGAGTGTGCAGCGGCACCGATACCCATATATGGTGTGGCATTCCAGTAGCTGCTGTTGTGTTGTGAGCGGTAGCCGGATAGCGCGAAGTTGCTTATCTCATAATGTTCGTAGCCGGCTGATGTGAGCCGGTCGATAAGTGCGTAGTACATCGCGGCGCTCAGTTCCTCTTCTGTCTCTTTTATTCTTCCTTCGGTGAGCATGAGGTGGAGTGGGGTGTTTTCCTCAAACATCAGACTGTATGCCGAGAGATGTTCCACTCCGAGAGCGAGTGCATGGTCGATATCGTTTTGCCACTCGTCCATCGTTTCTCCAGGAAAACTGTACATAAGGTCTATGCTTATGTTGGCTGTTCCTGCATCGCGAAGCAGTTTTACAGCCAGTTCAATGTCGTTGGAACTGTGTCTGCGACGGATGAAACGCAGCCTGCTGTCGTTGAAAGTCTGTGCTCCCATGCTCACTCGGTTTATCGGAAGACGGTTTATCATTGACGCATATTGAGGTGTTATGTCGTCGGGGTTGCATTCTATCGTTATCTCTGTGGCCGCAGTATAGTCGATATTTGTGAAAAGCAGTGTGAGCTGTTCTTCGTCGAGCAGGCTCGGAGTACCTCCACCTATATATATAGTATGTATAGGTTCGTGAAGATAGTCGTGGCGCATGGCTATCTCGCGGCAAAGGGTTTCTATATATTTACGGCGCATCGAGTGGCGCGTAGTGGAATAAAAACCGCAGTATATGCATCGGCTTGCACAGAAAGGGATATGTATGTATAGTCCTGCCATATTATGAATTTTAATGCAAAAATACTAATATTGTTTAACAAAGGTTGTATTGATGCTTTAATATTTTGCTTTTCTCAGATAAAATTAATAATTTAGAGGCCGAGAATAACATGACCAATTAGTATCAACTTAAATCTACTGACGATATGAAAGTATATCAGACAAACGAGATTAAGAACATAGCGTTGCTTGGCAACGACGGTTCGGGTAAGACCACCCTCACGGAATCATTGCTCTACGAGGCAGGTATCATACAACGTCGCGGACGTATCACGGCAAAAAATACCGTGAGTGACTATTTCCCCGTAGAGCAGGAATACGGATATTCTGTTTTCTCCACCGTATATCATGTGGAGTGGAACAACAAGAAACTGAATATTATTGACTGTCCGGGTTCGGATGATTTTGTGGGTGCGGCCATGACAGCTCTAAACGTTACAGACACGGCAGTACTTCTGTTGAACGGACAGTATGGCCCGGAGGTAGGCACTCAGAACCATTTCCGCTATACTGAAAAACTGAAAAAGCCCGTGATATTCCTTGTCAACCAGCTTGATTCCGACAAATGTGACTATCACAATGTACTGGAACGACTGACGGAGATTTACGGCCCGAAGGTGGTGCCGGTGCAATATCCGCTGAATGAGGGACCCGGATTCAACGCTCTAATTGACGTGCTTTTGATGAAGAAGTATTCGTGGGGCCCGGATGGCGGTGCCCCTACAATAGAGGATATCCCCGCAGAGGAGATGGACCGTGCCATGGAAATGCACAAGGCACTCGTGGAAGCTGCAGCCGAGAACGACGAGACTCTTATGGAGAAGTTTTTCGAGGAGGAGAAACTGACCGAGGACGAGATGCGCGAGGGAATACGCAAGGGACTCGTCACGCGTAGCATATTCCCGGTGTTCTGTGTGTGTGCAGGCAAGGATATGGGTGTGCGCCGGTTGATGGAGTTCCTCGGAAATGTGGTGCCGTTCGTTGACGAGATGCCTAAGGTGCACAATACACGCGGTGAGGAAATCACAGTTACTGCCGACGGACCTACATCGTTGTATTTCTTCAAGACAGGAGTTGAACCGCATATCGGTGAGGTCTGCTACTTCAAGGTAATGAGCGGAAGTGTGAAGACCGGTGACGAACTTACCAATTCTGACCGAGGTTCGAAAGAACGCCTTGGACAGATCTATGTATGTGCAGGAGCAAATCGCCAGCCAGTGGAGCGTCTGAACGCGGGGGATATAGGTTGTGCCGTGAAGTTGAAAGACGTGAAGACTGGCAATACACTCAACGGCAAAGACTGTGAAAACCGGTTTGATTTTATCAAATACCCCAATTCCAAGTTCTCACGTGCCATCAAGGCTGTCAATGAGGCCGATACGGAGAAGATGATGGCGGCACTGATAAAGATGCGCCAGGAAGACCCGACGTGGGTGGTTGAGCAAAGCAAGGAGTTGCGTCAGATTATAATTCATGGTCAGGGCGAGTTCCATCTGCGAACGTTGAAGTGGCGTATGGAGAACAACGAGAAGATACAGGTGAAGTTTGAAGAGCCTAAGATACCGTATCGTGAGACACTGACCAAGTCTGCACGGGCAGACTATCGTCATAAGAAACAGTCGGGTGGTGCCGGGCAGTTTGGCGAAGTTCATCTCATTGTGGAGCCGTATGCAGAAGGAATGCCCGACCCGACGGTGTTCAAGTTCGGCGGTCAGGAGTACCGTATGAACATCAAGGGCAAGGAAGAGATAGACTTGGAATGGGGTGGCAAACTCGTATTCATCAACTCTGTGGTGGGAGGTGCTATCGATGCACGCTTTATGCCGGCCATATTGAAAGGTGTGATGGAGCGTATGGAGCGCGGTCCGCTCACAGGCAGCTATGCCCGTGACGTTCGTGTGATAGTATATGACGGAAAGATGCACCCTGTAGATTCCAACGAACTTTCATTTATGCTCGCTGCACGCAATGCGTTTTCGGCTGCGTTCAAGGAGGCCGGACCGAAGATTCTCGAGCCTATCTATGACCTCGAGGTATATGTGCCTGCTGATTTTATGGGCGACGTTATGAGCGATCTGCAGGGCCGGCGTGCACTCATCATGGGTATGGACAGCGAGGCCGGTTATCAGAAACTTCAGGCCAAGATTCCGCTGAAGGAACTGTCCAATTACAGTATTGCACTCAGCTCAATCACCGGAGGCCGTGCTTCGTTCACAACAAAGTTTGCCAGCTACGAACTTGTGCCCAACGATATACAGCAGCAGCTTATCAAGGAGCACGAGGCCGATGGCGAAGAGGATTAAGGAAAAGACTCTTTGCATATTGATATAAAGGAAATATAATTAGTATAAAGAGAAACAGGAAGAGGATTACATGACACTTCATTCCTGTTTCTTTTTTTTAGTTATTCATATTCCACGCAATCTTCTGTAAACTTAGAGAAAGGGTATGTAATAAACAGAACGGAGCGTCTTAGCCGTTATATTATGCTAAGCGTGGTCTACAATTTCAAGATGAAGCCCAAGAAGTAGATGCCGGAGTTTTCGGGGGCTGTAGCAAAAGGAAAATCTATACCGCTGTAGGTAGAGGGAGTTCTCAGCAGCACCCTCTGCCTACGCGGTGGTGTAATTTGATGTTAATCAGCTTTGAGCAGCACTCTCAAGTGTGAACCAATGTAATTCCGGACTAACCGGCTTTTAAGTCGTGTCTTATCGGACATCTGCAAGGCTGCTGCCGTAAAAAGATGTTATTAAGATTACTGTGTAAAGTTAATGATATTACTGTGTAAAGTTAATGATATTATTGTGTAAAGTTAATGATTTTACTGTCTAAAGTCAATGACTTCACGTTCACTGCATGTCTTTATGGTGGTTGCGGTGCAGTGCCGTTGCCGGATGTCACGGTTCTGACGAGGACATGAGAACGGCAGGAAAGCCGTGCTTTTCCCGACAGGCAAAGATTTGTGATGTGGCATTTTCTGTTTCGACAGCAGGATGATTGTTCTGTAGCTGATGACATTCGGGTGTTTTCGGAATAAGGTTTGTTAAGAATAAGGTAATGTAATTGTATATATGTAATTATATCGTAATATTTTGGTTAACATGGGTAAATTTAACAAAATAGATTAACTAAATATTTTGTTTATATAATATATCACATTATCTTTGCAACCATGAAGAAATCAACGATTTGGACAATAGCAATAGTGATGGGACTATCGTTCCTCGGGCTTCTCTTCTTGCAGCTTTCGTATATCGAGGATATGGCAAAGATGAAGAAGGAACAGTTTGACGAGTCCGTTAATCGCAGTCTCTATCAGGCATCGCGTAATCTGGAGCTGAACGAGACGTTGCGCTATTTGGAAAAAGACGTTAATGAAACAGAACGTCGTGCATTCCGTCAGGATTCAGTGATGAGCCGTTCGGGAAAACTTAATGATGTGATTCAGCATTCGCATCAGTATTCGGTAACAGGAAAGGACGGTACGGTTTATTCTTCGTTTCAGTTGAAGACCATCACTACCAAACCTTCAACCATTCCAAAGGCGATGATTCTTCGCTCTGACAAAAACTCCATCAGTGCGGCATCGAAATCGTTGCAGGAGATAGTACGCAACCGCTATGTTTATCAGAAAGCGTTGCTTGACGAAGTGGTCTATAACATACTGTACACGGCAAGTGACAAACCGCTTAACGAACGGGTCAACTTCAAGTTGCTTGATCAGGATATCAGGGCCGAGCTGCTGAATAACGGTATAAGCATACCTTATCATCTTACGGTGGCAACATCCGACGGTCGAGAGGTATACAGATGTCCGGACTATACTGAAGAAGGTGACGAACATACCTATTCGCAGGTGCTTTTCCGTAACGATCCGTCGCCGAAGATGGGTGTGGTTAGTATACACTTTCCTGATATAAACGGATATATATTCTCGAGTATTCGCTTTATGATACCTTCGGTGGTATTCACGTTTGTACTTCTCGTGACATTCGTTTTCACAATAGTAGTGATATTCCGTCAGAAAAGGTATACCGAGATAAAGAATGATTTTATAAACAATATGACACACGAACTCAAGACGCCTATTGCCAGCATATCGCTTGCCGCACAGATGCTCAATGACGAGAGTGTCACGAAGAGTCCGACAATGATGAAACACCTTGGTGGGGTGATCAATGATGAGTCGAAACGTTTGCGCTTCTTGGTGGAGAAGGTACTGCAGATGTCGATGTTCGACCGCAAGAAGGCTGTGTTCAAGAAAAAAGAAATTGACTTGAATGAACTTGTGGAGAATACAGCCAACTCGTTTGCACTGCGTGTGGAACACACAGGAGGAAAGATTTTTACGGACATCGAAGCTATTGACTCTACCATATATGTGGATGAGATGCACTTCCAGAACGTAGTGTTCAACCTGATGGACAATGCTGTGAAGTATCGTAATCCGGACAAGCCGCTTGATATCTATATGAAGACATGGAACGACGATGAGCGTCTCTATCTGTCAATCCGTGACACCGGTATCGGTATAAAGAAAGACAATTTGAAGAAAGTTTTCGATAAGTTCTATCGTGTTCATACCGGAAATCAGCACGATGTGAAAGGATTCGGACTCGGTCTGGCATATGTGAAGAAGATTGTTGACCTTCACAAAGGCGAGATTCATGTAGAGAGTGAATACGGCAAGGGTACACGTTTCATAATATCGTTACCGGTAATAAAAAACTGAAAATAAGAAAATAAAATAAACAACGAGTATTAACAATTTAAATGACTACGATTATGGATGAGAATTTGAAGATCCTTCTTTGTGAAGATGACGAGAATTTGGGTATGTTGCTTCGCGAATACCTCGCAGCCAAAGGTTATACAGCAGAGCTTTGCCCGGATGGAGAAGCTGGTTACAAGGCATTTCTGAAAAGCAAGTTTGACATCTGCGTGCTCGACGTTATGATGCCTAAGAAAGACGGTTTCACACTTGCACAGGAAATACGTTCTGCAAATGCGGAGATTCCTATTATATTCCTTACAGCAAAGACATTGAAGGAGGATATACTTGAGGGATTCAAGATTGGTGCGGATGACTATATAACCAAGCCTTTCTCTATGGAAGAACTTGTATTTCGTATAGAGGCTATTCTCCGTCGGGTGCGTGGAAAGAAGAATAAGGAAAGTACCCTGTACCATATAGGCCGCTTCACGTTTGATACACAGAAGCAACTTCTGAGTATAGGTGACAAGCAGACCAAGCTGACAACAAAGGAAAACGAACTTCTTGCTCTGCTGTGCAGTCATGCCAATGAAATACTTCAGCGTGATTTTGCCCTTAAGACAATATGGATTGATGACAATTATTTCAACGCTCGTTCGATGGACGTATATATCACCAAACTACGCAAGCATCTTAAAGATGACGATCAGATTGAAATAATCAATATTCATGGTAAGGGATATAAGCTCATTACTCCTGAGGAAGATTGAGAATATTGAATGTAATTAGGACAGATTAAGCATAAGTTAAGTCGTATAGACAAAAGGAATACAGATGCCGGCCGGGAGGTTAGCATCTGTATTTCTTTATAATTCTGAATACCTGCTTATTGTCATTGGATTAAGTGCCAATGGTGTTTTGCTTGAAAAACTATCTTCATATTCATGCACATTTTCTCGCCATGGCAGAGCTGAAACAAGTTTCCCTCAGCCCATCTGGTTTAACGAAAACGTTGGATTTCATCCTGCGTTTTTCTCGTCATGGCAGACTTGAAACAAGTTTCACTCTGCTCATTTGGCTTGACGAAAACGTTCTTTTTTTAGTATCTGCTGTCTTTTTTTGCCGTATAGATGTAAAGGAACATGCCTGCCATGACAAGTAAAAAGGATATGAGAAGCAGTGTGTTATGGTTTCCTTCAGGCATGAAGTAACATATCACTTGAAGCAACACGCCTATGACGGTGAGCATGAAAGAGGAATATTTGAAGTATTTTTTCATCTTAATCGTTAATTTGCGGGCAAAAGTACAAAAAATATTTTGTAGAGTGGAGAAAAAAGAGTAACTTTGCACCGCAATTTTGCAAATTAACATTTTATATTATTTAAAGGTATGAATCAATACGAAACCGTTTTCATTTTGACTCCCGTTTTGTCTGATGAACAGATGAAGGAAACGGTCGCTAAGTTCAAGAAGGTTCTGACCGATAAAGGTGCAGAGATTCTGAACGAAGAGGCTTGGGGACTGAAGAAGATGGCTTATGCTATCCAGAAGAAGTCTACAGGCTTTTATTGTCTGGTAGAGTTCAAGGCAGAGCCTTCGGTAATTAAGACTCTTGACGTGGCTTATCGTCGTGATGAGAAAGTAATCCGCTACATGACAGTGAAGTTGGATAAGTATGCTGTTCAGTATGCAGAGAAGAGAAGAAACAAATTAGGTAAAAAAGAGGAGGCTTAAGCAATGGCACAAGAATCAGAAATCAGATATTTGACTCCACCTTCAGTGGATACAAAGAAGAAGAAGTATTGCCGTTTCAAGAAAAGCGGTATAAAATATATCGACTACAAGGATCCTGAGTTCTTGAAGAAGTTTCTCAACGAGCAGGGTAAGATTCTTCCACGTCGTATCACTGGAACTTCACTGAAATATCAGCGTCGTGTTGCTCAGGCTGTAAAGCGCGCACGTCAGATAGCTCTGCTGCCTTATGTAACTGACTTGATGAAATAATAAGGAGGAGAACAGATATGGAAATAATACTGAAAGAAGATATTATCGGTCTGGGATTCAAGAACGATATCGTGAATGTGAAGGCTGGCTATGGTCGTAACTACCTAATACCGAAAGGTAAGGGTGTTATTGCTTCCCCGTCGGCAAAGAAAGTTCTTGCAGAGAACTTGAAACAGCAGGCTCATAAGATTGCAGCCATGAAAGCTGAGGCAGAGAAGAAGGCTGAGGCTCTGAAAGATGTTGCTCTTGTAATAATGGCTAAAGTTAGTACAACAGGAGTTACTTACGGTTCGGTAAATGCTGCTCATGTTTCAGAGGAGTTGAAGAAACTCGGTCATGAGATTGACCGCAAGCTTATTGTTATGCGTGACATAAAGACTGTAGGCGACTTTATCGCAACAATCCATTTCCATAAGGAAGTGACTGTTGAGATACCTGTAAAGGTTGTTGCTGAAGGTGCAGAGCAGATTGAAGTTCCGGTTGAGGAAGTGGCAGCTCCAGTTGAGTCTGAAACAGAGGCTCCTGTAGAAGAGTAATCTCGCTGTAAAGCAAATCATATTTATTATACAATGAGAATCCCGATTATGTAATATAGTCGGGATTTTTTTTGTCCTTTGGTTGATATGTTTGCTGTGAAATAAAATGTTTATATAGCATTGTGGATATGTGCACAATGTTTATTATTAGTGCAGGCAATGGATTTTTATTTTAGTATGCACAAAAAAATCCCCCGAACTAAGTTCGGGGGATTTTTTCTCTCTCTTTACGTCGAGGTTGCAACTAATTAATCAGTAACAACGCTGTCAATAGCGGCAGAGTCAACAACAGCTGAATCAGCAACAACGCTGTCAACAACAACAGTGTCAGAATCTACGGGAGCAGCCTGCTCTGTCTTGTTACCACCACATGATGCGAATGAAATAGCTACAACAGCTACGAACATAAATACTAATGTTTTCATTTTTTCTTTGCTTTTTAAATCTGTAAAACAATCATTTGTTTATTAAAACATTGCAAAGGTATACATTTTTTTGATAGGTTGTTCTTTTTTTTAAGACTTTTTTTAGAGTGTTTTTGTAACTTTTTAGCAATGTGTTGATAATCAGCTTGTTACAAAGTGTTAAAATATAGTTTACAGTTGACGTTATGATTAATAAATACGTTTAGCAATGGTGAATGGCAAAAAATGTGTATCTTTGCAGCGTTAAAGACTATATATTTAATACAATTATATGATAGATTCATCAGCCTTTCATGGAAAGAAAGCTGCTTATTTTACACTTGGCTGCAAGTTGAACTTCTCAGAGACCTCAACATTTGGCAAGATGTTGCATGATATGGGTGTATGTACGGCCGGAAAAGGCGAGGAGGCAGATTTATGCATTATAAATACATGTTCAGTAACAGAAGTGGCCGATCATAAATGTCGTCAGGCTATTCACCGACTTGTACGCAACAATCCCAATGCCTTTGTTGTTGTTACAGGCTGTTATGCTCAGTTGGAGTCAGAGGCAGTCAGTAAGATAGAAGGTGTCGACCTTGTATTGGGTTCTAATGAGAAAGCCAATTTGATACAGTTCCTTTCAGATGCATGGAGCGGTACTATGTCTGTCAATGGGAAGAACAATGACAGTTGCATAGTGCATAGAGTAAAGACAAAGGATATAAAAACGTTTGCTCCGAGTTGTTCGCGTGGCAATCGTACACGTTATTTTCTGAAAGTGCAGGATGGTTGCGATTATTTTTGCACGTATTGTACCATACCGTATGCCCGTGGTTTCAGTCGTAACCCGACTATAGAGTCTCTTGTGAATCAGGTCCGTAAGGCTGCTGACGAAGGAGCCAGGGAGATAGTGTTGACAGGTGTCAATATAGGTGACTTCGGCAAGACCACCGGCGAGAGTTTTATGGATTTGGTTAAGGCGCTTGATGATATAGAGGCAATCAGGCGTTATCGTATAAGCAGTCTTGAGCCGGATTTGCTCAGTGACGAGCTCATAGCTTACTGTTCGCACAGTCGTGCATTCATGCCACATTTTCATATACCGCTGCAAAGTGGAAGTGATACTGTGTTGCGGCTTATGCACAGACATTACGACAGTCGGTTGTTTGCCGAAAAGATATTCAAGATCAGGCAATTTATGCCCGATGCCTTTATCGGTGTTGATGTGATGGTAGGATGTCGTGGTGAAACTCCCGAGTGTTTTGAAGAAACATTTGCTTTTCTTGACGGTCTCGATGTTACACAGTTGCACGTTTTTCCATACTCAGAACGTCCTGGGACATCAGCTTTGAAGATACCGTATATTGTAGACGACAAAACGAAGAAGCAGCGCAGCAAGCGCCTTTTGGAATTATCAGAGAAAAAGACTAAGGCTTTTTACGAACGTTTTATAGGTGCCGAGACAGAGGTCTTGTTTGAAAAGGCTCCACGTGGCAAGTCCATGCACGGTTTCACCTCAAACTATATCCGTGTAGAACTTTCTGCCGATGAAGCGCGTGAGGAGTACGACAACAAGTTGATGAAAGTTCGTTTAGGATGTTTCAATCACGATAGAACAGCATTAAAGGCTGATATAATATGTCATGGATAAGGTAGCGATAGTAATTCTCAATTGGAACGGTGCACCTATGTTGCGCCGATATTTGCCGTCAGTGTTGCGCTACTCGTGTGAGGAGGCTGTTGTTTATGTTGCAGACAATGCTTCTACAGACGATTCTCTATCCGTATTGTCCGAAGAGTTTGGTGACTGTCGTGTCATACGGCTTGATAAGAATTGGGGGTTTGCTGACGGATATAACAAAGCTCTCAGCCGGATAGAGGCTGAATATTATGTATTGCTTAATTCTGACATCGAGGTTACCCACCATTGGCTTACTCCGCTTTTAGAGTTTATGGACACTCATGAGGAAGTGGCGGCATGTCAGCCGAAGTTGCTTTCCGTCTTCGATAGGGACAGTTTTGAATATGCAGGGGCGAGTGGGGGATTCATTGACAGATACGGCTATCCTTTCTGTCGTGGCAGAATATTCGATACGGTGGAGCGTGATGACGGTCAGTATGATTATGCTCAGGAGATTCTTTGGGCCACCGGTGCCGTTTTGATGATACGTTCAGCCGATTACCGTATGGCTGGCGGGCTTGACGGACGTTTCTTTGCTCACAACGAAGAGATAGATTTGTGTTGGCGTCTGCGTATCCTCGGTCGGAAGGTTTATTGCCTGCCGGACAGTGTGGTGTATCATGTAGGTGGAGGGACGCTGCCAAAGAGCAATCCGATGAAGACATTTCTTAATTTCCGAAACAACCTGACCATGCTTTATAAATGTCTGCCTGAAAAAGAACTGAAGCATGTGATGCGCGTGAGACGGTTGCTCGATTATCTTGCCGCTTTTGAAATGCTGATATTGAAACGCAGTTGGGGTGACTTCAAGGCTGTAGTGCGTGCCCGCAGGGCTTTCCATAAATGGAAGCACGAGTTTAGGTCTGACCGCGAACGTATACAGAGCAACCGCGTCTCAGACGCCATTCCCGAAGTTTTCGGCCGTTCTCTGCTTTGGCAATATTATATAAAGAAGCGTGCATTCTTCTCAGAGTTGGATTTCTGAGAAGAATGCACGCTCTTTTTATCTACGTACAAGCTGTTTCTTGTATTGTTGTTTTACCGGTATATTGATATTATTTCACTTCCACGGCATTGTTCAGTTCTTCTTTCCATTCCTTCAGATACTCAAACCATTCCTTGGCACTATGGTAGCCAAACTCTTCATTGTCAGAACCGAATGTTATGTTGTAGTGCAATTCGTCAGTAGCATTGCCTATGACATAAGGATAGTTGTCCTTATTTGCCGGAAGTTCTTTCACTACGTTCTTTGCCGGTATGCAGATACCCAGACCGACTGTTTCGCGCTTGTGGCCGGCCGAATCTTTCGCTGACACGGGCCAGTCGGTGCCCCAGCATCCGCGCAGCCCTTTCTTGTCAGACATCTCTTCAGAGTTCTTTACGTTGATGATGCCTGTAGCGAACCGGTATTCAGGAACGGGCTTACTGAACCTGACATCTACGAAACAGTCGCGGCGACCGGCGTATAGAGTGTAGCGTGCTGTCATGTCTATCTTCTCCTTGCCGGCATTCATTGTGTTCCAACCTTCATCTATAACCTCGACAATGGTACGCAACGGACCGCGCGAAACGATGCGCAGTGTGCGGTGGTCTACATCTTTCAGCATTTGCGGAGCCGTGCCGTCCCATCCGCGCAGCGCTCCGAGACCGAATGTCTCACCAACCCACAACACATCGTCGCCATATCCGGCAGCCTTTTGATTCTTGTCGGGATAAAACTGTGTTTCCTTTATTTCAAGTCCTTTGCGATACTTTCCGTAAGTGTCAACCGTCTGGCGGTGGTCAAAGTATATGCGATAAGCCACCATTTCGTTCTCGAATGCCGGACCATGGTGATGGAGCATCCAATATGGGTTGGTACCGTTGTCTACGGTGAGACTGCTTATATATAAATCCTGTTTGTTCGAACTTTTGATTTTCTTGTTTGACATCAGCATTTCTGCATATACCTGTGGTTTGTATTCGCGTGGTTTTCCTGTAGGTAACAGTTGTATGTTGAATGTCTGAGTACTCTTTTTCGTCATATCCGTCATGAAACACAGTTCGTCGTATATGCCGTCGTTGTTGAAATCATCAAGTTGGCAGGGCACTTCGGTTCCGTCTTTTGTCACGACGGCCGATTTCACATCCACTCCATACTGTTTCAGTTGCAATACAACAGGTGTGGCTTTGCGATCGTTTTTTGATTTGTTTGTCACATTTACGTCAAACGTCTTTTGCGCCATGCTTATCGAACTGACAGCAGCGAGAAACAACGTCGAGACCATTTTCTTTTTCATATCAGGAATTGTTTTAATTAGTTTTCAATACTACAAAATTACATAAAATAGCCCGAATACGGTATGTTTTTAATAGAAATAAAGTCATATTGTCGGATTTTCAGTGTGTATTTTATCTTTTTTTAGGTTAAAAGCCGGTTTGTTCAATAATTTTTAGTATATTTGCAGTTGATATTAACAATATTCAATAAATAGTTGCGTAATCTACATTATATATTAATGATGTCAGTTCTGTTCTGCATGGGGTGCGAATGGAATCTGAAACTGGATGTTGCAGGGAAATCCTCGTCAGCCATTCGGGTGGAGCGCTACGACCGTATAGAAAGTCTGTATCTGACCACCGGTGATTTTTCTGCGCTTAAGCATATGAATATTGACTATCCGATTCAGACCCGTACACTTATCGAGGACGTGCTGAAAATAGGCCGTGTGAACGATCCTCAGATTAATTCAAAATTTCTTAACTTTTATCAGGACACTGTATTACAGAGCCTGATAAGGGATGTGGAGTATCAGTATGCAAATATGGACGATGTCGACCGTGACCTTACGGAAGCGTTCGCCCGTCTCACCGACGCCGTTCCGGATATCGAAATACCGTTGGTTTACGCCCAGATAGGTTCGCTCGATCAAAGCATTATCGTGGGCAACAATACGCTCGGAATATGTCTTGACAAGTATCTTGGATTTGAATATCCTCTGTATCTCAAGTTTTACAGTGTATCGCAGCGCCGGTCGATGATACGTTCGATGATAGTTCCCGACTGTCTGATGTTCTATCTGCTCAGTCTCTATCCCATGGCTTATGACAGGGAACTGTCGCAACCGGAGCGCGACATACACATGGGGAAGATACAGTGGGTTGTCAACAAGGCCATGCACAAGCCCGTATTTTTCAACAAATATGTAACTTCGGTGGACAAATACATGAAGAGCAACAAGCATGTCGGTGTAGAGAAGTTGCTCAAGAACAATGATTATAGTGTATTCTTAGTCCGGTGATATTGTGCCGCGGTGTGTATTACCGTACCATAAACGTCTGCCTGTATCCTGTTTTTTTATTCCGTAATGATTTTGCAGCCCTGCCTTGTTCCCGTTTTTCTCAGATGATTGGTGAGCAGATTGGTAAATTCATAGTTCTTCAGTCCCCATTGCGGTGCAATGAGCATGTCTTTTGGCGACTGTGACACAAATCGTTCTATCACAATATCTTCCCTTATCCATTGTATGTATTCGGCAATGGTGGACATATATTCGTCGACTGTGTATATATGAAATGGCTTCTCTATATACATCCGTGCAAGTTCTGTACCTTTGATTATCTGCATCTGATGTATTTTCAGAATGTCGAGCTTCATTCCCGACATGGCTTTTGCTTGTCTGACAGTCTCTTCGGCATCCTCTCCCGGCAGTCCGACGATGATGTGTCCGCCGGTGATGATTCCGCGTTCCGATGTGCGTTCCACGGTTTGTCGCGAACATTCGAAAGTGTGTCCGCGGTTGATTAGCCGCAGGGTATTGTCGTTGGCCGACTCAATGCCATATTCCACAATGAGGAATGTCTGTCTGTTCAGTTCCGTCAGATAGTCAAGCAGTTCGTCCGGCATGCAGTCGGGTCTTGTTCCAATCACTATTCCCACGATTCCGTCCACGCCAAGTGCCTCTTCGTACATCTCTTTCAGCGTTTCAACAGAGGCGTATGTATTTGTATAGGCTTGGAAATATGCAAGATACTTCATGTCGGGATATTTCCTGGCAAAGAACCGTTTGCCATCCTCGAGCTGTTCCGTTATGCTGCGTTTTCTGTTGCAGTATGACGGATTGAAAGTGCGGTTGTCACAGTATATACACCCTCCGAGTCCGGCCCGTCCGTCGCGGTTGGGGCAGGAAAAGCCGGCATCTATAGATATTTTCTGCACTCTGAATGGAAATTGTGAGCGTATCCATGTGCCGTAGTCGTTGTATGGCAAGCTGCTCATGCTGTCGTTATGGGCTTTCAATGAATGGCGTTGTATTGTAAATGACGTGCAAACTTACTCAAAATATTTGTAACAGGCAATAAAACGGTTGGGGAAAATATATATATGCGGCCATTTACGGTTTTTGACGGATGACTATGTAATGTGTGACTGATACTGTTCTGCGTTGGCGATTTGTATATATTATTCCGAAAAAAACATATTTGTTTTTTCTCGAAATAGAAAAGTCGTAATACTGTTCCGGTTCAGTTTTGGCCCGTTTGAGATGCTGAATCTTTGCCGTTTGGGCCTTATTGCTCTTCTGTTTGGGTCGTTTCATGTTGCAATATGGGCTGTTTTGAAGTGTAATATGGCCTGTTTTGCAGTGCGATATGGGCCTCTCTGCTTTTATTACAAAGCTCTTTTATCGTAATGCATTGATAGTCAGCACTTCCTGTTTTGACAAAAACGGGCCTTTTTCGGGGCGTTGGTCGATTTTTGCATTTCTGATATCGTTTAACATACGTTAAAGTAAGGAAATTTTGGATTATATAAATCTGCCGGTCAATGTTTTTGCTCTGTCGTGTCATGGGGTATTATGGCGAATCATGTTTTTGGCGTATGGCAATGACATATGGGTAATTGAATGCCGGCATTGTTATCTTGATTATACTAAAAAAGAGTTTCAAGGACATTCCTTAAAACTCTTTGTAGTCGATAGGGGAATCGAACCCCTATGCCAAGATTGAGAATCTTGTATCCTAACCATTAGATGAATCGACCTTGATTTATTTGCCTTACTGACGAATCGTTGTCCGTAAGACCTTTCCTCCGAAAGGCGATGCAAAGGTAGTGGTTTTATTTTGTTCCGGCAAATTTTTCGGAGTGAAAATGCGTTTGACGGTTTATTTTATAGTATTAAGTAGTGGTTTTTTATGATAAAAATGTATGCGGAATCGGCTTATTCAGAAAAAACATCTACCTTTGTACCTGATTTTCATCATTAGTGTATTCAGAATATTTAAACGATACCTTATATATAATGCGTTATTTTATAACATTCAGTTACGACGGCACGCGCTATCATGGGTGGCAGATTCAGCCCAACGGTATCTCCGTGCAGGAAGAATTGCAGACAGCATTGTCCGTGCTTTTGCACCGGCCGACTGAGGTGGTAGGGGCCGGACGTACCGATGCAGGGGTGCATGCCCGCCGTATGGTGGCACATTTTGATACGGATGCTGCCGTTGATTGCGGACAGCTGGTATATAAACTCAACCGTTTTTTGCCGCGCGACATCTCCGTGAGTTGTATGAAACCGGTTGCCGACGATATGCATGCACGTTTCAGTGCCACTTCGCGCACGTACCATTATTATGTACATACGGTCAAGGAACCGTTTTTGAGGGCTTATTCGTGTGAACTTCACTATCAGCTCGATTTTGACTTGATGAACGAGGCAGCGGCAGTTCTGATGGAATATGATGACTTCGCGGCTTTTTGCAAGAGTCATGTCGACGTGAAGACAACTCTGTGTACCGTCACTACAGCCCGTTGGCACCGTCTGTCGCCTGTGAGTTGGTACTTTGAAATCACGGCCAACCGTTTTCTGCGCAACATGGTACGGGCGGTGGTGGGCACACTCATTGAAGTGGGACGACATCGTCTTACCGTAGACGGATTCCGTGGTGTGATAGAGAGCGGGCGGCGCACGGCGGCGGGTGAGTCAATGCCTGGCCATGCCCTGTTTCTTGAAGATGTGAAATATTGAAAAAGGAATATTAAAATAAACATGTTATGTGGCTATTGTTAGCATTTATGTCGGCGGCGTTGCTCGGCTTCTACGATTCGTTTAAGAAAAAGGCGCTTGGCGGCAACGCCGTGATACCGGTGTTGTTTCTCAACACATTGTTTTCTTCGCTCATCTTCTTGCCGTTTGTCGTGCTCAGCATGCACACATCTTTTCTTGACGGTTCTATCTTTCATGTTGGCAGCGGAGGATGGGAGATGCATAAGTTTATATTGTTGAAGAGCTGTATAGTGCTGAGCAGTTGGGTGTTCGGATATTTCGGCATGAAGCATCTCCCGCTTACTATCGTAGGTCCGATCAATGCCACGAGACCGGTGATGGTGCTTGTCGGGGCTTTTCTTGTGTTTGGCGAGCGGCTCAATGTGTGGCAGTGGGTGGGTGTTTTGCTTGCCGTCGCATCGTTTTTCATGCTGAGCCGCAGCGGAAGGAAAGAGGGCATAGACTTCAGACACGACCATTGGATATGGATGATTGTCGCTGCTGCGGCCCTCGGAGCGGTGAGCGGGTTGTACGACAAGTACCTCATGGCTTCGCCCGAGGATGGCGGTGTGGGGCTCGACAAGATGATGGTTCAGAGCTGGTACAACATATATCAGTGTTTCATGATGGGTGTGATGCTCTTGGTGTTGTGGTGGCCCCATCGCCATGCCTCCACTCCTTTCCGTTGGGATTGGGGCATCATCCTTGTCAGTCTGTTCCTGTGTACGGCCGATTTCGTATATTTTTATTCGCTCAGTCTGTCCGGGGCAATGATAAGCATTGTGTCGATGATACGCCGCGGCAGCGTGGTGGTGAGTTTCCTGTTCGGTGCCGTAGCTTTTCATGAGAAGAATCTCAAGTCTAAGTTCATTGACCTTGCCTTGGTACTTCTCGGAATGATATTCCTTTATATAGGCTCACGATGACGTGGCGATGTTTATTCCCGTTTGATGAAAAAATGTCTGTAAATGTAAAAAATCATCAGAATACTTGTATGTTTCAATAAAAAATGATTATCTTTACACTCGTTAAACCAATAAAGAGTTTTGTGCTATATGATAGATTACCTTAGTGACAACCTTTGGCAGATATGGGCGGTGATGGCTGTTCTGTGTCTTATTGTAGAATTGTCTACCGGCGGATTCTTCATTATATGTTTTGCTGTGGGCAGTCTTGCTGCGATGGTGGCTTCGTTTCTCGGTGGTCTGTATTTGCAGCTTGGTGTGTTTGTCGCTTTTTCAGCCATAAGCATATTTCTAGTTCGGCCGTTTGCCTTGCGCTATCTACATCGTGAAGAAAGCCATCGCAAGAGTAATGCCGACGCTCTGATAGGTGCCGTTGGCACTGTTAGCAGCAGGATAGAGGCCGGAGGTTACGGGCGTGTGGCAATAGGAGGTGACGACTGGAAAGCCGAATCCGAAGGTTCCGTATCCATTCCTGTCGGCACGCGTGTCAGGGTAGTGGGGCGCGAAAGCGTAATAATAAAAGTAATAATTGATGTTTAACAATAAAACAAGATTTTAATTATGATGTACTTTTTAATCGTTTGTGTAGTCTGCGTATTGATATTCGCAAAAATGGCACTTGTAATCATTCCTCAGTCTGAAACGAAAATCATTGAACGGTTGGGTAGATACCATGGAACGCTCGACCCCGGTATCGCTATCATCATTCCGTTTATTGACAAGGCAAAGGAGATTGTAGTGTTGGAGCGCGGCCGTTACAGATATTCCAGCAATATCGATCTGCGTGAACAGGTTTATGATTTCCCGAAGCAGAACGTGATAACGAAAGACAATGTTCAGACGGAGATAGATGCACTGTTGTATTTTCAGATAGTCGACCCTTTCAAGGCGGTTTATGAAATCAACAATTTGCCCAATGCCATAGAGAAACTCACCCAGACCACACTTCGTAATATCATCGGCGAACTGGAGCTTGACGAGACACTGACAAGCCGTGACACAATCAACACCAAGTTGCGTGCCGTGCTTGACGATGCGACAGACAAATGGGGCGTAAAAGTAAACCGAGTGGAATTGCAGGACATCACACCTCCCGAGAGCGTGCTCACGGCGATGGAGAAGCAGATGCAGGCTGAGCGTAACAAGCGTGCCACCATACTTACGAGTGAGGGTAAGAAGGCTTCGGACATCCTTCAGTCGGAAGGTGAGAAGGCCGCCATGATAAACCGTGCCGAGGCAGAGAAGCAGCAAGCCATATTGAAAGCCGAAGGTGAGGCTCAGGCACGTATTCGTAGAGCCGAAGCCGAAGCAATAGCAATAGAGAAAGTGGCCGCCGCTGTAGGGCAGAGCACCAATCCTGCCAACTATCTGCTTGCCCAGAAATATATACAGATGTTGCAGCAATTGGCCGAAGGCGACAAGACAAAGACCGTATATCTGCCATACGAGGCAACAAATCTTATGGGCAGCATAGGCGGTATAAAGGAATTGTTCAAGGCTGAATAGGCTGTAGTGCTGATATTATATTTATAATCATGTGTATTAGAGGGTGTCAAATATGGCATCCTCTTTCTTTTTTTGAACGTTTTCGTTAAGCCAGATGGGCAGAGTGAAACTTGTTTCAGCTCTGCCATGGCGAGAAAATGTGCATGAATATGAACGTTTTCGTCAAGCCAAACGAGCAGAGTGAAACCTGTTCAAACCTTGTCATGGCGAGAAACCGTGGGATGAAATCCAACGGTTTTTGTTTACTATGATGCATTTGGGCATTTGTAATATATATCCGGTATTTGGTTAATGATAGTTGACTTGGTTTTCATGGAATGTTATAAAATATGTTTACCTGTGATATAATTTATTTCATAAAAGTTTCAGAAATGTGAAAAAAACGGGCATGAAGTAACAAATTACAATTAATTTGTGTAATTTTGCGGTCGGAAATCAGAATATAAGAAATCTTATGGCACATAATATTTTCAAAGGTTTGGGTATTGCTTTGGTTACACCATTTAACGAAGACGGATCAGTTGATTACGAATCATTGAAACGGTTGGTGGATTACCAGATTAATAATGGAGCGGATTTTCTTTGTATATTGGGAACTACTGGTGAAACTCCATGCCTCACTGCTGATGAGAAACGGAAGATAAAGAATCTGGTGGTGTCTTATGTCAATGGCCGGTTGCCGATATTGTTGGGATGTGGTGGAAACAATACAGCAGCAGTGGTGAATGAGTTGCGTACAGAAGATTTCCATGGTATAGATGGTATATTGAGTATCTGCCCATACTACAACAAACCTTCGCAGGAAGGACTTTACCAGCATTTCAGGGCCATTGCAGATGCAAGTCCGTTGCCTGTTGTGCTTTACAATGTTCCTGGGCGTACCGGTGTGAACTTGAAAGCAGAGACAACCGTTCGTCTGGCCCGTGACTGCAAGAATATCGTGGCGATAAAGGAGGCAAGCGGAAACTTGGAGCAATGTGATGAGATAATAAAGAATAAGCCCAAAGATTTTGATGTTATAAGTGGTGACGATGCCCTTACGTTTCCAATGATATCATGTGGCGCAGTGGGAGTTATCAGCGTTATTGGCAACGCCCTGCCGCGCGAATTCTCAAAAATGATACGTCTGCAGTTTAAAGGTGAATATGACAGTGCGCGAAAGATACATCACAAGTTTACAGACTTGTTCAGTCTGCTTTTTGTCGATGGTAATCCGGCCGGTGTTAAAGCCATGTTATATGAGATGGGGATGGTAAAGAATATACTGCGTTTGCCGCTTGTTCCTACTCGGATATCTACACTGCAGAAGATGAGCGAGATAATGAAAGAACTCAAGATTTAGATGGACAATCCTTAAGGTCGGATTGTTGGAGCAAAGAGAATGGGAAGGGAGAAAGGTGATGAGGCTTTCTCTCTTTTTTGATAAGTGTTAATTTTTATCGATTACTTGTTATTGTATTTTAAAGTTCAGGATATTATTTATACCTTTGCAAATGAAAAGCAAAATGCTTTTTAAGGGGTGCCCGCCTTTTGGTGGTGCTGAGATCAAACCCTCAACCTGATCTGGATAATGCCAGCGTAGGGAACGACACCATGCTCTTTTTGCGTGCGAGAGTGTGGAGTAAATGCCGATAAAAGGTTTCTCTCCCTTTTTATTTAATTATAAATGGGTAAAACAGATGAAGAAAATACTCTTTGTCACCCTGTCGGCACTTGCCGCCAACGGCAATGTAAAGGCAGACAACAACGACTCTCTCCGCATACAGAATCTCGGAGAGGTGACGGTGAAGGGTGTGCGTGCAGCCAAAGACGCACCTTTTGCCGTGACAAACATCAAGAAACAACAACTTCAGGAGTTCGCCAAGACAGGCCGGGAACTGCCGTTCCTCTTCGCCCGTACGCCCGGTGTGCTGGCATGGAGCGAGAACGGAGTGGGCACCGGTACCACCTACATGCGCATACGTGGCGCGGCAGGCTCGCGTGTCAACGTCACCCTCGATGGCGTGGCCCTCAATTCGCCTGAAGACCAGTGCGTCTTTTGGGCCAATATGAATAGTTTCGGTGCTCTGCTCGGCAGTGCTCAGATACAGCGTGGTGTGGGCACTTCGTCGAATGGCGACGGTGCTTTCGGCGGCACCATTTCTCTTATGACGGCACAGCCGCAGTACGTCCCGTCGGCTGAACTGTCGGCATCGTTCGGTTCGTACAACACGCTGAACCTCGGGGCGCAGTTCTCCACCGGCCTCACCGGCATACGCCTGCCCCGCCACTATCTTGTGCTCGAAGGTGCCTATCATCAGACCGCTACCGACGGCTACATTCACGGCACCGACGGACGCTCGGGCAACTACTACGGTGGCGCTATATTCATCAACGACAGGCAGAACTTCAGGCTGAGTTACAAGAACATAGGCAGCTTCGAGTCGACCGGACAGGCGTGGAGCGGCGTCACCGCAGGTAACGACGACTACAGTCTGAACAGCTACGACGGCGTGAAGACCTACAAGGACATGCACCGCCTGGGCCTCGGCAGGTACAATAGTTTGTACGAGAGCCTTACGATAGACGGTGACGGTCAATACATCGTGTCTCGCTACAAGATGGCCGACGGCTCGTTGTGGGAGAAGACCACCGATAACTTCTGGTACAATCACAACATCCTCTCCATGGCATGGCAGATGAATGACAGGTGGAGCACCTCGGCCACGCTGCACTATACGCATGGCCACGGCTTTTATGACGAGTTCAGATACGACAACAAACTGTCTAAATTCGGTCTGTCACGTACGCCAGATGCCTACCACAGTTTTGTCAAGCGTACCGACTTTGTGCGCAAGAAAGGTATGACGCAGGATTTCTACGGTGCCATATTCAATGCCAACTACAAGGCCGGCCGCTGGGACGTGCTCGGAAACATATCGGCGCAGCAGTTCACCGGCAATCATTACGGCTATCTAACATACATTGCCGATGAGGACGTGCGCAACTATTATATAGGCGACAAGGGTGAGTACAAGTATTACGACTCTGATGCCGACAAAACTGATGTGAGTGCTTTTGCCAAAGCTACCTATCACATCACGTCCTTCCTCGATGCCTTTGCCGACGTGCAGTACCGATATGTGAAGTACACCACCGACGGAGTGAACGACAAGTTCTACGAAAACGAGGACGGCTCGTTCACCAACCAGCGTCTCGACATCGACGAGAGCTACAATTTCTTCAATCCCAAGGTGGGTGTCAGTTTCCATAAGGACGGCCACAACGCCTACGCATCCTACGCGCGAAGCAACCGCGAGCCCGAGCGCAATAACTTTACCGACAACGGCTCGTATCCCGCACCCAAGGCCGAGTCGCTCAACGACTTCGAACTGGGCTACGGCTATCAGGCCCGCAAGTGGTTTGTCAACCTCAACCTGTACTACATGGACTACGAAAACCAGTTTGTACAGACGGGAGCGCAGTCGGACATAGGCGAGAATCTCACTACTAACATCAAGGATTCGTACCGTATGGGAGTGGAGCTGAGCGCCGGCGTGTCGCCCCTCACATGGCTCTCCATCGAGGGTAACGCCGCGCTGAGCAGGAACAAGATTAAGAACTTCGACGAGTATGTGGAGAACTGGGAGGCCGACGGGCCCACCGTGACTCACTACGACAACTCTACGCTGTCGTTCTCGCCATCGGTAATACTCAACGGTTTCGTCGATGTTCACTACAAAGGCTTCCAGGGAGTGTGGCACACCAACTTCGTGAGCCGCCAGTATCTCGACAACTCCGAGAACGCCGACCGCTCGCTGCCGTGCTATTCGGCCACCAACGTCACGTTGAAGTACGCCTTCAACACGCGGAAGATGAAGATAGGAGTGAAGGAGGCCGTCGTTGGCCTCAACTTCAACAACATCTTCAACCGCCGTTACGCTGCCGGCGGATGGGTGTATTCGGCCATATCGGGCGACGACTTTCTCAACTCCGACCGCTACTATCAGATAGGCTATATACCTATGGCGGGATTCACCATGATGGGCAATGTGACGCTGAAGTTCTGAACGTGACCACCATATAACATACAACGACAGATAATGACAGAATATTTGGTAAACAACTGGATGGATGTGCTCGGCACCGCACTGGGGCTGCTCTATCTATATCTTGAACTGAAAGAAAACATACTGATGTGGATAACGGGCGCCATCATGCCCGTTGTATACACCGTTGTGCTGTATCGCGCGGGGCTCTATGCCGACTGCGGAATGGAGTTTTACTATTTTCTTGCCGCCGTTTACGGCTTCTGGATGTGGAGCCGGCGCCGTGCCGTAGACGTCAGTAGTTTTTCCGGTGGTTCACGGCAGGGTGGGGAGGATAAGGTTTTTGGTCTTGCTATCAGCCATATTCCTGTGTCTGTCGTATATGTTCTTGTTCCTATTACTTTTGGTCTTTGGTTTGCTCTGTGGGCTTTTCTTAATTTCTGTACCGATAGCAATGTGCCGGTGCTTGATGCTTTCACGACATCATTGTCTATTATAGGATTGTGGATGCTTTCGCGTAAATATATCGAGCAATGGTGGGTGTGGCTTGTGGTAGATGCCGTGTCTTCGTCATTGTATATATATAAAGGTATATATGCTCGTGCATTTCTTTATGCTGTTTATACAGTCATAGCTGTTTATGGCTACTATGCTTGGCGCAGAAGAATGATGAAAGCAAGATAAATTGTTATCATATTTTTGGGGGTTCTTTGTTAGGGTTAACTTATAATGAATGCATAAGTTTAATACTTTTCAAAAGTTTTCCTAAAAAATATTTGGTTGAATGAAAATAAATTTCTACCTTTGCACTCGCAATTCGGAAATGAAAGCAATCGGGGCTCCTTAGCTCAACTGAATAGAGCATCTGACTACGGATCAGAAGGTTGCAGGTTTGAATCCTGCAGGAGTCACAAAAAGAGAGACTTAAAAGTCTCTCTTTTTGTATGTATATACTCCATCATTATTATTTAGTTTAATTAGGGGACATGGATTTTTTCGGCCAACACGACAAGTATAGGGGGATTAAGCATAATCAATTCGGTATCACAAACGGATAAAAACGGACAATAACGGACAATAACCGCCACCTTTTTTGATACCGTATTTTATGGTTTAGTGTGATGCTTTATTTGTAACTGCTTGTATTTCAATGGAAAAGGAGCACTTTTTGAGTGCTCCTTCCGTGATTCCGTAGGGATTCGAACCCTAGACCCACGCCTTAGAAGGGCGTTGCTCTAATCCAACTGAGCTACGGAACCCTTAAATCGGGTGCAAAGGTATGAATAATTTGTAATATATGCAAATATTCAATATCGTTTTATCTGTTTTTAACTAAAAAACTATAACGGTGTATCAATATGTGTTGCATATCGACACACCGTTGTACTATCAGTGCATAAGTGATTGTGGAACTTATTGAAAGAAGTTATATTTGCCCATCAATACTCGAATGTGCCGAACTCAGACTTTATCGTCAGGCTCTTTTTCCCTTCTTCTATGCGTCCGACAATACGTGCGTCGATGTTGAAGCTGCGGCTTATTTCGACAATCTTTTCTGCATGCTTGGGGCTTACGTATATCTCCATACGATGGCCCATGTTGAATACCTTGTACATTTCTTTCCAGTCTGTGCCACTCTCTTCACTTATGATCCGGAAGAGAGGAGGAACTGGGAACATATTGTCCTTAACGACATGACAGTTGTTTCCGACAAAGTGGAGCACTTTGGTTTGGGCTCCTCCAGTGCAGTGTACCATTCCGTGTATCTCAGGACGAAGTTCATCAAGTATGCGCTTGATGACTGGGGCATAAGTTCGGGTGGGAGAGAGTACAAGGCGTCCTGCTGTTACGGGAGCCCCTTCGACAGTGTCGTCAAGGTGATAGTGTCCGCTGTATACGAGTTCGTCAGGCACGGTATGGTCGTAGCTTTCGGGATATTTCTCTGCAAGGTACTTTGCGAACACATCATGGCGCGCACTTGTAAGTCCGTTGCTGCCCATACCTCCATTGTAACAGTCTTCGTATGTTGCCTGTCCGGATGACGATAGTCCCACGATAATGTCTCCCGGACGTATGTTGGCATTGTTGATTACGTCGCTGCGCTTCATGCGGCATGTCACGGTGGAGTCAACGATGATAGTGCGTACGAGATCACCAACGTCCGCAGTCTCGCCGCCGGTAGCATATATGCCCACACCCATTTCCCTCATGCGTGCCAGCAGTTCGTCTGTTCCGTTGATGATGGCCGATATTACTTCTCCCGGCACGAGCATCTTGTTGCGCCCGATTGTACTTGATACGAGGATGTTGTCTACGGCACCCACACAAAGCAAATCGTCGGTGTTCATGATGAGTGCATCCTGTGCGATGCCTTTCCATACGCTCAGGTCGCCTGTCTCACGCCAGTACATGTATGCCAGAGACGATTTTGTGCCGGCTCCGTCAGCATGCATTATGTTGCAGTATTCAAGGTCGCCGCCCAGTATGTCGGGTATGATTTTGCAGAAAGCCTGCGGATAAATGCCTTTGTCGATGTTCTTGATGGCGTTGTGCACATCTTCTTTGGCGGCACTTACGCCGCGCATCATATAGCGGTTGCTGTTGTCCATTGTAGTGAAGCTCACCCTCATCTCCCCATATCGGGGAGGGCCTGTGGTGTAGCAAGGCCGTTGTTATTATTTGGTTTGTTCTTATTACTCTTTGCCGTTCCAGAAGTTCCAGCTTGCGAATGCCTGCAGGAGCAACATTTCGAGTCCGTTTTTGGTGTTTGCTCCGTACGCCGCTCCTTTCTTCATGAAGAGAGTTTCGTCCGGATTATATATAAGGTCGTAGAGTATGGTGTGGTTGTCCATAGCTTCATACGGCAGTTCGGGATACTCGTCCACATTTGGATACATTCCGCATGGCGTGCAGTTGACGATGACGTTGTATTCTTTTATCACATCCGGTGTCACATCGCTGTACTGTATTGTCCCGGGACGTTGGTACCGGCTTACGAAAACAGTTTCGAGTCCGAGTGCTTTCAGTCCGTAGGCTACGGCTTTCGAAGCGCCTCCCGTCCCCAGTATAAGCGCTTTCCTGTGTATCTTCTCAAGCATAGGCTCTATGCTTTGTGTGAATCCAATCACGTCAGAGTTATAGCCTTTAAGTATGGTTTTGTTGCCTTCGTGGACCACACGTATCACATTAACGGCTCCTATAGCCATTGCTTCCGGGCTTATTGTGTCAAGAAACGGCATGACTTTCTGTTTGTACGGTATTGTGACGTTAAGCCCGCGCAGATTGGGATTCGTGTCAATCACTTCAATCAGTGAGTCGATGGCCGGTATCTCAAAGTTCTCATACTTGGCGTCAATGTTCTCGTCGGCAAATTTCTGATTGAAATAGCTTATCGAAAACGAGTGGCCAAGGGGGTATCCAATTAAACCGTATGTATCCATAAATAAAGTTGTTGTCTGTTATTTGGTTGCAAAATACATCGTACAGATGCCGAACGTAAGACGTTTGAATTCCGCTTTGCCGAATCCGGCATTCTTTAGTATCTCCACCATGCGTTCTCCTTGCGGGAAGGCTTCGATGGTTGCCGTGAGATAACTGTAGGCATTGGTATCCTTGGAGATGATACGTCCGTAGACCGGTAGGATAGTGTGTGAATATATGCGAAACAGTTGTTTCATGGGGAAGCCGATGGGAGTGGTAAGTTCGACAATGCTCAGATGACCGCCGGGGCGTAGCACTCTGTACATCTCTTTCAGACCGAGGTCAAGATTCTGGAAGTTTCGTATGCCGAAAGCGGCCGTGACGGCATCGAACGTATTGTCACCGAACGACAGGTGCATACAGTCTTCACGTGCGAATGAAACCGTACCAGCCAGTCCGCACCGTTCCACTTTCTGCCGTCCTATCTCCATCATACCCGTGCTGATGTCCGCACCGGTTACTTTTTCAGGATGCAACATTTCTGCGAGCATGATGGCAAAGTCGCCCGTGCCGGTGGCAATGTCGAGGATATTCTTCGGACAGTATGGTGCCAGTTGTTTGATGGCCTTGCGCCTCCATCCCTTGTCTATGTTCCACGACAGACGGTGGTTCAGGGTGTCATAGGTGGGCGCGATGTTGTCGAACATCCGTTCCACCTGCTCACCTTTCTCCGTATCTTGCCCGTAAGGCTTTATACCCTCTTGTTTGTACATATTGTGTTATTGTCTGCTTGCCAGATATCCGCTCACGTTCTTTTCTATGCGTGCGGCGATGTCGCCGTCTTCGGCAGCCTTGTCAAACTTCTCGCCAGTGATGTGTTCGTAGAGTTCTATATATCGGTCGCTGACGCTTTCTGCATATTCGTCGGTGATTTCGGGCATGGTCTGTCCCGGTTCGTTCATGAAGTCGTGCTCTATCAGCCACTGACGTACAAACTCTTTCGACAGTTGTTTCTGCGGTTCGCTCTTGGCCAGCTTCTCTTCATAGCCTTCAGCATAGAAATATCGGCTCGAATCCGGTGTATGTATCTCGTCAATAAGGTAGACCTTGCCGTCGCGCTTGCCGAATTCATATTTCGTATCTACGAGGATAAGCCCTTGTCGGGCAGCGATTTCCTGTCCACGCTTGAAGAGCTTTCTTGTGTAGTCTTCCATCACTTCGTAGTCCTCGGCACTTACAATCCCCTGCCGTATTATTTCCTCTTTCGATATGTTCAGGTCATGGCCTTCATCGGCTTTGGTAGTAGGAGTGATGATGGGTTCAGCGAAGCGTTCGTTCTCTTTCATGCCGTCGGGCAATTTTACACCGCATATCTCCCGGCATCCCTTCTGATAGTCGCGCCATGCCGAACCGGTGAGAATGGAACGTATAATCATTTCCACGCGGAATCCTTCACACTTCAGGCCCACGGTCACCATGGGGTCGGGGGTGGCCAGCTTCCAGTTGGGGCAGATGTCGGCTGTCGCATCAAGGAATTTTGCTGCAATCTGGTTCAGTACCTGTCCCTTAAAAGGTATGCCTTTGGGCAGAATCACATCAAATGCCGAAATTCTGTCGGTGGCCACCATCACCATCAGATCGTCATTGATGTCGTACACGTCGCGCACCTTTCCGTGGTATACGCTCTTTTGTCCTTCGAAGTTGAAATCGGTTCTTGTTAATGCTTTCATTGTTATGCTGTTTTGAATCTTTGTTCCTTAAATCTCGCTTTTGGGTGTTTCTTCTTTCTCTTTTCCGTCTTCACTTTTCGTTTTCTTGTCAAAGGCCTCGTATGCATTGACTATTCTAGTGACGAGCTTGTGACGGACGATGTCCTTTTTGTTAAGTTTCACCACTCCAATCCCTTCAATTCCTTCCAGTATCTTGAGTGCTTCCACCAGTCCGCTCTTCTGTTCGCGCGGCAGGTCAATCTGTGTCATGTCGCCGGTGATTATCATCTTTGTGTTCCATCCCATGCGGGTTAGGAACATGCGTATCTGCGCCGGTGTGGTGTTCTGGGCCTCGTCAAGTATGACGGTTGCGTCGCTCAATGTCCGTCCGCGCATGAAAGCCAACGGGGCAATCTGTATTACGTGCTTGTCCATCATGTCCTGCAGTTTTACGGCCGGCAGCATATCCTCCAATGCGTCGTACAGCGGTTGCAGATAAGGGTCGATTTTGTCCTTCATGTCTCCGGGAAGAAATCCGAGTTTCTCTCCTGCTTCCACAGCCGGACGGCTCAATATTATTTTTCTTATCTTCTTTTCTTTCAGCGCTTTCACCGCCAGTGCGATGCTCAGATATGTCTTTCCGGTTCCGGCCGGGCCCACGGCAAATATCATATCGTTGGCATTGTACGAATCTATCAGCCTCTGCTGATTCTCTCCGCGTGCCTTGATGGGGCGTCCGGATATATTGTATACGACAACTCCGTCGGGATATTCGTCATTGGTGCGTTCGCCTTTTACTATACTCAGTATGTCTTCTTCTGTCAGCGTGTTGAATTTCATTATGTGCCGGCGCATCTTTTCGGTGCTTTCCTCCATGGCACACATCTGCTCCTCGTCGCCCAATATGCGTATTACGTTGTCGCGCGCCACAATCCTAAGTTTGGGATAAAGCGCTTTTATCATTTGCAGATGAGCATTGTTCACTCCGTAGAATACTACGGGATCAATGTCTTCCAGTACGATATGTTTCTCTATCAATGTGATTCCTGTTTAATATTCGTATGCAAAATTACAGAAACTTTTCAATATACCGTCATCTTTCATTATCTTTTTGATTTCTTTCTTTATCTCTTTTTTACGTGATTGTAATTGTACTTTATTCGGGATTTATTTGTAATTTTGCATTTAATTTTGCAAAATAGTGTTTATTCGGTTTATTAAGAATATGATAATTACGAAGAAAAGATATCTTCAGGGATTCTTTGCCGTGGTGGTATTGCTGGCGCTTGTCAGGTGTGTTTTTCCGGGCGTGGCGGATGTTCGGCGGGAAGCCTCGGCCTCCACCGCAGCAGACAAGGCTGTAGGTGAAGGTGGAACAGATGTCAAGCCGGTATGTGCCGGCGGTCGTGGTAACGTAGCATCGGGCGGTTGTCGCGATGGACAGCCTGCGTGTGGCGGTGGCGGGATACAGCCGTCCACTGCTTTGGCTACCTTTTTCAATGCCGACGGGACACCGCGCAAGAGCCGCATTTACAGTGTAAGTTCTTTTAAGGGAGTCTTTCCCGACAGCAACAGCGTGCAGATGGCTGCTGCCCGACGCTACGGAGTTTCTCCGGTGAATGACCGTACAGAGGCGGAGCACCGCATGAAAGAACTTGTGTATATGGGCAGCAATCCTTATTATCATGTAGACAAGCTCAACAGCAGCATACCATATCTCGTGCCACGTGCCGCAGTGCTGTTGCAGGACATAGGCCGGGCGTATTTCGACAGCCTGCAGGTCAAAGGCATTCCATTGCACAAGCTGATAGTGACAAGCGTGCTCCGCACACGTGACGATGTTGCCAAGCTGCGCAACCGTAACGGCAACGCCACAGAAAACAGTTGCCATCTATATGGAACCACCTTTGACATTTGCTACAACCGTTACAAGACTGTGGAGGACCCTGACGGGCCGGCCCGACGGATGGTGCGCAACGACACGCTGAAGTGGGTGCTGAGCGAAGTGCTGCGCGATTTCCGTGAACAAGGCCGCTGTTATGTAAAGTATGAAGTAAAGCAAGGCTGCTTTCATATGACGGTAAACTGACTTGGACCGCCGGTCTATATGGTCTGTCTTTTCCTTATTGTCCGATTGGCACTCAACGCGGCCAGCAACATAATGGCGAATGTAAATTGTTTCATCATATTCTTGCTGTCTGTGTTTTGTGATACGGCGTTTATCTGCCCGTCGTTTTCTTTCCGTTTACTATATACACCCCTTTGGGCATGCCCTCAGGGCCGTTGCTGCGATGTGCCGTGTGCATCCCGCGCAGGTCGTACATGGTCGTGGCCTTGCCGCTGTCGGCCGTGGTGCTGCTTATCCCCGCTGTGCCAGACAGTGTCAGTGTCACGTCCACGTCGCCGCTGCCGAGTATGTTTTTCAGTTCGTTACCGGATGTCACATTGTCTATTTTCCCAAGACGGGTGAAGTTCCACGAGTTGCTATCGTAGTAGATAACGAAGTTCCGGCCCTGATACAGTATCAGGTCGCCGGCCACGGTGTTGATGTGCTCGTCGTTGGTGGGCAGCGATTGCGGTAGTATACCCACCTTTTCCATGTCTCCGTAGTCTGACATGTGGATGGTGACAGGCCCTGCCGAGGCCAGCATCTCCTGCAAGGCGCGTGCCGAACTGTTGTCGTCGAGGGTGGCGGTCAGCGTGTGTCCGTTGGCGCTGATGGATAGTTTGTTGTTCATATTGTTGTCTGTTATGTTTTTATAGTCTATCGTTTTCAGCCATTCGGCCACGAGCGTGGGGGCCGACGACGTCTGTGACGACCGTATCCATAGCGACGGTGACAGGAACACTCCGCCGGGCACAAGGCGCCTCGCGTCGGCTTCCACCCCCGATATGCCGCTGCTTGCGCTCGACACAATCAGGCCGATGCGCTTGCCGGCCAGCTGTTTGCCGTAATGGAACAGGAACGTCTGCAACGGCGATGCCATGTCGCTCCACCATAGCGGGGCTCCTATTATCACCGTGTCGTACTCGTCTGGATTTACCGTAACGGGGTCGATGGCGGGATACGCCGCCGCATCGTCTGGCTTGTTGCGTATCGCGGCTATCTGCTCGCTGCCTATGGCATAGTTGTTTGCCGCATAGTCGAGGCCTTTTTCGGCCGGTTCTATGCGTATCACGTCGGCGTCAATCTGCCCGCAAAGTGCCGTTACGATGTTGTGTACATTGTTCGTATAGCTGTAATACACCACCAAAGTCTTGGCATACAGCGCCATGTTAGTTGCGGCGACCAGTGCCATTGTCATAATTGTTCTTTTCATATTCCAATAGTTTTATGGTGCAAATTTATGTATAATCCAGCGTAATCTATGTAACGAAAAACGGTGTATTTGTACCATTTTTACTGATTTTATTGTGCCGTTTATGCCGTTTTGACGGTAAAAATAAATATCTTTGTCACAGAATAGCAATAAACTGGCCTTATGAACAATATTCTGAAAATAAGAAATCCCAACGATTACAGCCGCTATCTGGGGCAATTGGAGCAGCATCCTCTGGTGAGTATAATCGACTATGCCTCTGTGTCGCCCGTGCGGCACAGCCTTAACAACTACAGTGTATACGGCATTTTCTTTCACGATGAGGCTGAAGTGGATTTGTCTTACGGCTGCGGCAAGTACGACTATAAGAAAGGTAAGGTGATATGCGTGGCCCCGGGGCAGATAGGGGGGCTGGAAAGACAACGGTGAAGAGGTGATGACCGATGACTAGCACGACAATCTGTCCCTGCTGATGCGGTTTGACAATCTGCTGCATGCCTATTTCGACGAGGGCCGGCAGCTGAAGTACGGCCTGCCGTCGGTGCAGTATTGTGCCGACAGACTGTGTGTCCGTAAAGTGGTAATTTACTTTACAAAACACTTCGTCGGCCGTCACAAAATCGTGTTTTGCCACCATTGGGCCCGAAATATCGCAAATTTGTGCCAAAACAGGATGTGCTGACAGTCAGCGGGTTACGCTTGCACCGCTTTCGTAAGGCCATGTAAAGAAAGCAGAGAGACCGCTTTCGGGTTGCGATAACGGCCGTTTCGCATTGCAACGGAGCCGCTTCGGGAAGACCGAACGGCCGCTTTGGGAAGACAAAATGGCCGTTTTGGGAGATAAAAAGGCCCTTACGGCAAGAAAATGGTGCTGGAAACGTGTGTCAAGAGCGCTGAAAAGGCCTTTCTGTTCTTCCAGAATGAGAGAAAGAAAGTACGGAAAATTAAGAAAAAAGAGGACGGACTGCTATAGTCTCCCAAGGGGGATATTGGGCGTATGGGATAATCTGAGTGGTGGAAAAACGCAATTCCGCTTCGTGCTTGTCATTGCTGAAAAATCACATTTCTGTCATTCTGCCACCATATCCTTGCGCTGTAATTGTCTCATTTCATATTTTATTTGTAACTTTGCCGAATATATAGATACAGGAAATAAAACTAATAACGATATAATAATTGTATTATAATGAAGAAAATTGCATTTATGTGTGCTGTATTACTCACGGCTGCCGTTCACGTTTTTGCCGGCGACAGGCTCGATTTGAAGAGCATTACCGGCGGCGAATTCAGCGGCAGGCATATCACCGGCGTGAAACCTCTCGACGACGGAGAGACATATGCGCGGTTGAGCAGCGACGGGAAACAGATTGTTAAGTACTCGTTCCGGACCGGAAAACAAGTGGGGACGCTGTTTGACGTGAACACCGTACGCGGGAAAAAACTTGAATCGATAGACGGATATATCATCAGTCCAAAGGGTGACCGCATACTTATCCAGACAGAGACCAAGGACATATACCGTCGTTCGTTTACGGCGGTGTACTATATATTCGAGGTGGAGAACAACAGGATGGTGCCATTGTCGGACGGAGGGCCGCAGCAGACGCCGCTCTTCTCGCCCGACGGCAACATGATAGCCTTTGTGCGGGACAATAATATCCATCTTATAAAATTGCTCTACGACAATGCCGAGAGCCAGGTCACCAAGGACGGACGGCGCAACGAGGTGATAAACGGCATTCCAGACTGGGTGTGTGAGGAGGAGTTCGGACATAGCCGTGCCATGGTCTTCACGGCCGACAGCCGTCAGATATGCTGGATCCGGTACGACGAATCGGGCGTGAAGGAATATTCGTTTCCGCTTTACTGCGGTCTCAGACCCGAACGTAAGGAATATGCCGGATATCCCGGAGAGTATACATATAAGTATCCTGTGGCGGGCGAAGCCAATTCGAAGGTGGCCGTATACAGCTTTGACATCAAGTCGCGTCAGACACGACGCATGGATTTGCCGCTCGATGCCGACGGATATATACCTCGGATCGTGATGACATCCGACCCGACCAAGGTGGCCGTATACACGATGAACCGCCACCAGGACTGCCTGTCGATATATATGGCCAACCCTCTTTCCACCGTGTGCCAGCTTGTCGTGCAGGACAAGGCGGACAAGTATATCAAGGAAGAGTCGATGGACGGAATCGTCATTACCGACAAGCACATCGTAGTGCCGAGCGAGCGCGACGGCTACAACCATATCTATGTATATTCGCTTACAGGGCAACTGCAGCGTCAGATAGTGAAGGACAATTATGTCGTGACCGCCCTTTACGGACTTGACGAAGCTACGGGCGATGTATATTATTCAGCCGCGCAGCTTGGTCCGCAGGACAGGCAGATATTCGTGGCCCGTCAGAACGGCAAGACGGAGCGGCTGACCGACCGTGAAGGATGTAATGCGGCTATCTTCAGCAAGAACTTCAAGTATTTCATCAACATATGGAGCGACCTCGACAATCCGGCCGTATATACGCTCCGTGCCAATACAGGTAAGGTGACGGCCACCCTGATTGACAATCATGAGCTTAAGGAAAAGATGGAATCCTACGGGCTTGGCAAGCGCGAATTGTTTTCGTTCAAGACCTCCGAAGGCGTGGAACTTAACGGATGGATGATAAAGCCTGCGGACTTCGACATCGGGAAGCGCTATCCCGTCATAATGTATCAATATGGTGGTCCGGGCAGTCAGCAGGTGCTCAACAGCTGGAACATTGGTATGTGCGGGCAGGGAGCCGTGCTCGAACATTACTTTGCCCAGCAGGGATATCTTGTGGTCTGTGTGGACAACCGTGGCACAGGCGGACGCGGTGCCGAGTTTGAGAAGTGTACATATCTGCGTCTCGGTGAGCTCGAAGCCCGCGACCAGGTGGAGGCAGCCCTGTGGCTTGGCCGGCAGTCGTTTGTCGACAAGAACCGTATAGGCATATGGGGATGGAGCTACGGCGGATGGAACACACTGATGAGCATGAGTGAAGGCCGTGCCGTATTCCGTGCCGGAGTAGCCGTCGCACCGCCTACAAGCTGGCGCTATTATGACACGGTGTACACGGAGCGTTATATGCGTACGCCGAAAGAGAATCCGTCGGGTTACGACATCAACCCTATAATGCGTGCCAAGGACCTCAGCGGCTCGCTGCTGATATGCCACGGTATGGCCGACGACAATGTGCACTTCCGCAATACGGCCGAATACACCGAGGCTCTCGTACAGGCCGACAAGGACTTCAAGGAGAATATATACACCAACCGCAACCATGGCATCTACGGAGGCAACACGCGCAATCATCTGTTCAGGCAGATTGTCAACTTCTTTAATGCCGAAATGAAATAGCGGACTGTATAAAAAAGGAAAACTACATAACAATATTATATGAAACTAAGACTATTGACATCAGCAAGCCTTGTTGCCGCCATGACGCTCGTACCGTCACCGGCAGACGCCAAGGCCAAGAAGAAGCAGGCGGCTCCAACGTTGTCGCCAATCGAGATTGTAGAGAAAGTGAACAACCATTGGCAGGAGACGAACAAGCCGGAAGTGAGAGCTTTCTGGGATGATGCAGTCTATTTTACCGGTAATATGGAGGCATACCGCCTTACCGGAAACGCCAAGTATCTGGAATATAGCGACAAATGGGCACGTCACAACAAGTGGAGCGGAGCCACAGCCGCCAATCCGAAGCAATGGAAGTACAGGAATTATGGTGAAGGGAATGACTATGTGCTCTTCGGTGACTGGCAGATATGTTTCCAGACATATCTCGATATGTACGCCATGAACCCTGATGCATACAAGATAGCACGTGCCACCGAGGTGATGGGCTATGAGTGTGCCACGAAAGAGACCGATTATTGGTGGTGGGCCGACGCTCTGTATATGGCTATGCCGGTGATGTCGAAGATGTATGTGGCCACAGGCGACGTGAAGTATCTTGACAAGATGTACGACAACTTCACCTATGCCGACAATCTGATGTATGACAAGGAGGACAATCTTTACTATCGTGACGGCAAGTATCTCTATCCTGCACACAAGACCGAGGCCGGAAAGAAGGACTTTTGGGCACGTGGCAACGGGTGGGTGCTTGCCGGACTGGCCAAGGTTATCACCGATATGCCGGCATCATATGTCAATCGCGGTGTGTTTGTGGAGCGTTTCAAGAGTCTGGCTGCCGGAGCCGTGAAATGCCAGCAGCCCGACGGTTACTGGACACGCTCTATGCTCGACCCGAAGCAGGCCGAGGGCCGCGAGACCAGCGGAACGGCGCTGTTGGCCTACGGACTGATGTGGGGCGTTAACAACGGACTGCTCGACCGTGCCGTATATGGGCCGGCTGCAGACCGTGCATGGCAGTATCTGTCAACTGTGGCACTGCAGTCCGACGGTTCTGTCGGCTATGTGCAGCCTATCGGCGAGAAAGCCATCAAGGGCCAGCTGCTGAGCGCACAGAATGTTACTAACTTCGGAACGGGAGCCTTCCTGCTTGCTGCATGCGAGAAGGTGCGCTATGACGATGGCAGCGTGCGGCCTACGGACGCCAGGACATTCACTGTTGGAGTGACCAACAGCACCGACCGTTTCCGTCAGGAGGTGGTAGAACTGGATGCCAAGGAGGTGTTTGCGCGTCTTGGCATAAGCGGCGGACGCCAGTTCTGTGTGTACAACGCTCTCGGTCAGCAAGTGCCGTATCAGCTTACATACGACGGCAAGGTACTTATTGATGCTGCTGTGCGCCCTTGCGGAACGGCACTCTATACCTTCAGCAAGGGCACTCCGAAGACATTTGTCAATACATGTTACGGCCGTATGTATCCCGAGCGTGTGGACGATATTGCCTGGGAGAACGACCGTGGGGCATACCGATGCTATGGTCCGGCCCTGCAGCGTACGGGTGAGGATGCTTTCGGAAACGACGTCTGGGTCAAGAACACTCCCGATCTTGAGGTGGAGAAGCGTTATTATATAGAGGATGTAACGAAGCCTGTGATAACTGCGCTCAAAAAGACGAATCCGGCAGCGGCCGACTCGCTCAACATGATTACGAGCTATCACTTCGACCAAGGCCATGGTCTCGACTGCTATAAGGTGGGACCGACGCTTGGTTGCGGCACTCCGGCCCTGATGGACGGCGATAAGATACTGTTCCCTTACTGTTACAAGGACTATGAGATACTTGACAACGGTCCTCTGCGTTTTACGGTGAAGCTGGTGTATAATCCGGCTAAGATAAAGGGCTGTGACAATGTGGTGGAGAACAGAATACTGAGTCTCGACAAAGGTTCTAACTTCAATAAGATGACAGTGTGGTACGACGGACTTACGGTACCGGCCGATTTGGCTTCGGGTGTGGTCATTCATACGGAGGACACCGAGAATGTGGAAACTGGCAAGGACTATGTGGTATATGCTGACCCGACGGACAATCCGAAAGGACAGAACTTTCAGATATACGTGGCGGCGCTATTTCCCAACGGAGTGACGGAGACCAAGAAGCTGATGTACGACAATCCTACTCGCGGCAATGCCGGCCACGCTCTTGGCATATTGCGCGGATACAAAGGCGGCGGTTATACTTACTACTTCGGTTCGGCATGGAGCAAGTATGACTGCCGCAGCCTCGGAGAGTGGCAACTGCGCGTAGCTTCATACCTTGACGGACTGCGCAATCCTCTCAATGTGGGAATAAAGTAATGAAGCATGCTATAGTAATAGGTGCCTCGTCGGGGCTTGGTTTCGAGGTGGCACGGATTCTTTTGGACGACGGGTGGCATATAGGAGTTGCCGCCCGTCGTTCTGAGTTATTGCTCGGACTGAGGCAAATGTGTCCGGACAGGGTGGAGACAGAGACGATTGATGTTACGGACGAAGGTGCTGTGGCGCGGTTGGAATCATTGATTGAACGTGTGGGAGGTATGCAGCTGTTCTTCTATGCTTCCGGCATCGGACGGCAGAACATTGGACTGGAACAGGATACAGAGTTGTCCACCGTTGCTACCAATGCTCTCGGATTTACCCGTATGGTAGGTGCGGCATATCGGTATATGGCAGATAATGGTGGAGGACATATTGCAGTGATAAGTTCTATAGCCGGCACCAAAGGGTTAGGGGTGGCTCCTTCATATTCTGCTACAAAGGCTTTTCAGAACGCATATATTCAGGCTCTCGACCAACAGGCCTGTATGCGCGGGCTGTCAATCACCTTCACAGACCTGCGTCCCGGATTTGTTGCAACGGCATTGCTTGGAGATGATTGCCGCTATCCTATGCTGATGCGTCCTGAGGATGTGGCATATAGTATGGTAAAGGCTATAAAATCGCGCAAGCGTGTTGCGGTGATTGATTGCCGTTGGCGTGTGCTCACTGCGTTATGGCGTTGCATTCCGGATTGGTTTTGGCGGAGGATGCGGGTAAGATGATGGTATATAAAGTTATTGGATTGCCGTGTCTGGTGTAAAGCAATTCCCCCTGTTCTTCCATTAAAGAAGTTACAGGGGGAATCGCTTTATACGGATATATCCGAATTATTATTTCCGTTATTGTATATTATGCGGGATAATTATATAGTAATGACTGTTGCAGGCTACCGCAGACTGTCCTGATACCATTCGAACAGTTTCTGCACGCCGTCTTCTATCTCTACCTTGTGGGTCCATCCGAGTGAGTGGAGTTTCTCCACGTCGATAAGTTTACGCGGTGTTCCGTCCGGTTTGGAGGCGTCAAATTCCACTGTTCCTTTGAAACCGACAGCCTTGACGACAAGTTCGGAAAGTTCGCGGATGGTGAGTTCTTTGCCTGTTCCTACATTGATATGGCAGTTGCGAATCTCGCCAAGAGACGGGATTGCACCGCCGCGACCTTCACTGTTGTTGCGGTCAACGGCACCTGTAGTTGTCTTTCCGTAGAATACGGAAGAGTATTTCTCTATGCCGATGATGTCCTTGAAGTCTACATTCAGTAGCACGTGCACGCTGGCGTCGGCCATATCTTCGCTCCATAGGAATTCGCGGAGCGGTGTACCTGTGCCCCAAAGCACCACGCGGTTGTCACTGATGCCGTACTTTGCAAGTACCGTCAGTATCTCGTCGTTGCAGTTGCTGCCTGTCACTCCTTCAACCGGACGCTTGTCCATATCGGTACGGATAGAGTTCCAGTTGCCGTCGTGTATGAGTTTGGCCAGATAGATTTTGCGCATCATGGCCGGCATTACGTGGCTGTTCTCAAGATGGAAATTGTCATTGGGGCCGTAGAGATTGGTCGGCATTACGGCGATATAATTGGTGCCGTATTGCAGGTTGTAGCTTTCGCACATCTTCAGTCCTGCAATTTTTGCTATCGCATATTCCTCATTGCTGTATTCCAATGGTGATGTGAGCAGCACATCTTCTTTCATCGGCTGTGGTGCATCCTTTGGATATATACATGTCGAACCGAGGAATAACAGTTTTTTCACGCCATGCGAGTAGGCATTGCCTATCACATTGCACTGCATTAGCATGTTCTGCATGATGAAGTCTGCGCGGTAGAGGAAGTTGGCCATTATGCCGCCTACGAAAGCCGCGGCCAAGACAACTGCATCGGGGCGCTCTTCGTCGAAGAATTTTTTCACTGCGGTCTGGTCTGTAAGGTCGAGTTCGCTGTGACTGCGGCCTATAAGATTATTGTAGCCCCGCTGTTTCAGATTATTCCATATCGCCGACCCCACGAGTCCGTGATGACCGGCGATATAAATTTTACTGTTCTTGTCTAACATATAACTATTACTTCACAAGTCCTTTCTCCAGATATTCTGCAAGGTTGGTGCGCATTACGCTTGCCACGTGGTCGGCAGCAACTTTCTGCATGTCGTGCTTGACCATTATGCTGACGAGCTCCTCGAATGTTGTCTTCTGTGGATCCCATCCCAGTTCTTTGCGTGCTTTGGTGGGATCTCCCCAAAGGTTTACCACGTCGGTAGGACGGTAAAAGTCGGGTGATACTTCTATGATGCACTTGCCGGTCTTCACGTCGTATCCTTTCTCATCCATTCCCTCTCCCTTGAACTCAACCTCTATGCCGGCGGCACGGAATGCGTATTGGCAGAATTCGCGAACGGAATGCTGTACGCCCGTAGCTATGACGAAGTCCTCAGGAGTGTCGTGCTGTAGGATGAGCCACATGCACTCGACATAATCTTTGGCGTATCCCCAGTCACGCAGTGACGAAAGGTTGCCCAGATAAAGTTTGTCTTGCTTGCCTTGTGCTATGCGTGCTGCTGCGAGGGTGATCTTTCTTGTAACGAATGTTTCACCGCGGCGCTCGGACTCGTGGTTGAATAATATGCCGGAACAGCAGAACATGTTGTATGCCTCGCGGTATTCCTTGATTATCCAGAAACCGTAAAGTTTGGCTACAGCGTATGGTGAGTATGGGTGGAAAGGGGTCTTCTCGTTTTGCGGAACTTCCTCAACCTTGCCGTAAAGTTCGGATGTCGATGCTTGATATATCCGGCACGTCTGCTCAAGATGGTTGGCGCGTACGGCTTCAAGCACGCGGAGAACACCAGTGGCGTCTACGTCGGCAGTGAATTCGGGCGAGTCGAACGATACCTGTACATGGCTCTGTGCTGCAAGATTGTATATTTCCGTTGGTTGTACTTTGCCTATAACCTTTACGAGAGACATTGAGTCGCCCATATCGGCATAGTGCAGGTGGAATTGCGGATGACCCTCAAGATGGGCTATACGTTCGCGATAGTCAACCGAGCTACGGCGTATGATGCCATGTACGTCATAGCCTTTCTCGATAAGAAACTCTGACAGGTATGAACCGTCCTGACCGGTGACACCTGTGATTAATGCAACTTTTCTTTCCATTTTCTTCTTTTATAAACTTACTATTCTTAATATAACTTCATTATTTGTCTTGTCCGGAGAATTGTTTTATGCGTTGTTCTTCAGAGAGTTTGCAGATAAGCAAAGTGTTGTTGTTCTCGGCTACGATATATCCGTCAAGTCCTTGGATTACCACTTTTTTCTCTTGGGTGGTGTGTATCATACAGTTGTGGGTTTCGAACAGACTGATGTCATTGCCTATACAGCTGTTGCCATACAGATCCTTATGTGTCTGCGTTTGCAATGACCCCCATGTTCCCAGGTCGCTCCATCCGAAATCGGCTGGACATACGAATATTTCTTCAGCCTTTTCCATGATGGCGTAGTCTACAGAGATGTTTTCACATTCGGGGAATAATCTGTCTATTTCTTCCTGTTCCTTGCCTGTGCCGTATATAGGTATGAGCGATTCGAATATCTTTGCCATTGTCGGTTGATATACGCGGAATGCGTTGATTATGGTATTTACGTTCCATACGAATATGCCGGCATTCCAAAAGTAGTCATTCTTTTGTATATATTGTTGTGCCGTTTCAATGTCTGGTTTCTCGCGGAATGAGTCTACACGGAATATCTCTTTGTTGCGCAATGAGCTTGATGACAAATCGGCCTGTATGTAACCATAGCCTGTTTCTGGGCGTGATGGTTTGATACCAAGTGTTACTATGGAGTCGGTCTCATTTGTAAATTCCATACACCTTGACATGATGCGGGTAAATTCTGTAGTATTTGTCACAATATGGTCGCTTGGCGACACAACGATATTGGCTTTCGGATCCTGTGATTTTATTTTCCAACTGACGTAGGCTATACACGGTGCTGTATTGCGGCGGCATGGTTCGCAGAGAATGTTGCCTGTCGGTATGTCGGGCAGCTGTTGTCTCACGATGTCCACATAGTTTCTGTTGGTTACGACCCAGATGTTGTGAGGCTCGCAAATGCCATTGAATCTTTCTGCCGTCAGTTGCAGGAGTGATTTGCCAACGCCGAGCACGTCTATGAACTGTTTGGGTTTTTCTGCCGTGCTCATCGGCCAAAAACGGCTACCAACGCCGCCTGCCATGATTACTAAATGGTTGTTTGTTGTCGCCATAAATAATTATGATTTATTGATAATAATGATATATCTGTAGGACTTGTCTTTATGTTGTTGTCCTTTTGGTATCTATATTAATTGCTTTTGTATTCTAAAAACAGAGATATGTAATCCGTTGGGCCTATTTGTTTTTATTAGTATTGCCGTATCTTTTTATCAGAATTTTTATTGTGAAATATGCAATAACGAGTAATAAAACAGCGATAATAGTTATTTTGATGTATTCGGAATATTCTGTAATCTTGTCACTGAGTTGGCTTTTCGGTACGAATGAGTGCAGATACCATCCCATTGTAGCAAGGATTATGTTCCAACATCCGGCACCAATTGTGGTGTAGAGGATAAACTTGCCGAAGTTCATACGTGCCAGTCCGGCGGGAATTGATATCAGTTGTCTGATTCCTGGCAGAACGCGCCCTACAAGTGTGGCGACCATACCGTGGTCGGAAAAGAATTTCTCGCTCATTTCTATTTTATGACGGTTGAGCAGGCATATACGTCCCAGGCGGCTTTCGGCAAAACGGTATATCACGGGACGTCCAAGATAATATGCCAGACCATAGTTTATGGCTGCGCCCACATCGGCACCTATTGTAGCGAAAAGCACTACAAGGAATATGTTTAGCTCTCCGGCTGCTGCGTTGTAGGCTGCTGGCGGAACCACAACTTCTGAGGGAAATGGAATGAATGTACTCTCGATGGTCATAAGAATGAATATCGTGAGATAGTTTAGATTGTCAAGGAGATTGTATAGTATGTTCATTTATCTTTGCTTTTAAGTTTATCGTACATATAATTATAATAATTTTTAGCATCAGTGTCTTTGGGAAACAGATGGCCGAGAACATTTTTTGCCTCATTCGGATTTTTTTCCACGGCGATTTTCAGATAATGCATGAATTCATCTGTCAGTTTCATGTCCCAGCAACATAATGCCATGTATGAATATCCGGCAAGGAAATCGTCATCTACCATTGTAAATAACTTCTTGAACATCTTGTATGCTGTGTCAAGATATTTGTTGTCATACAGTGATACTATTATGCGCAGCACTATGACGGGAGCGTTTTCAGCATTGATAATGGCTTCATGAAACATTTCTTCCGCTTCATTGTAGCGTCCGTTCTCCAATAGTATGTGGCCACGCAGCACTTTCATGTCCGTATGGTCGCAGTCCATTGAGTCAGTCTTGTCTATATACTCAATGGCTTTTTCCGGATTTCGTATTGCACTATAGGCGAACGCCATTTCCTGATATATCTGTACAATATACGTCGAATCAGGTTTAGCAACTGACAATGCTGTTTCCAATTGTTCTATGGCATCCTCATATCGTGACAGATTGACAAGACATATACCTTTGTGCAACCTTCCGAACTCGTCTGTCGGATTTATCTCGCAATATCTTCCGTAGTAGTCGAGAGCTTCTTTATACTTGTTCAGACGATACAATGAGTTGGCTTTGGCCAAAAGACCGTAGGAATCTTTGGGGTCTATTGCTATTGCATATTCGCTGCTTGTAATGGCTTCGTCATAGTCTTCGTTCATGAACTGTGCACTTGCCAGCGAATTCCAATATCTTTTAGAATATGGATTGCTGTCTATCAGTTCGTTGTAGACTTTTGCACTGTCACTATACATTTCCATGCCGAACAGCACTCTTGCCTTCAATTCCTTGTATTCTGGAAGTTGACTCTCGTTACCGATATTCATCCATTTATATGCCATGTCGTAAACTCCGTAGTCAGCGTATAGATTGGCCACATCGATGATGAAATCCTCATATTCATCCTGTTCTATTGTCTCGGAATATTCGTTCAGAAATTCCTCAGCCTTGTCTATTTTATTTTGGGCAATCAGTATTTCCGCCTTGAGATATTTGTAGTCGGGATCGTCTTTGTCGATGATTTTTTCTGCAAGTTCTTCGGCTAAAGCGATATTTTCATTTTCAAGTGCCGCCCTTGCCTTGAATACAAGTGGAGTGGTGGCTCCCGGATTCATGTTCAGTGCAAAGTCTATTACTTCATTTGCTCTGTCGGTGTCACCTGTATAATTGTAATAGTCTGCTATATCCGTCAGGTCGTCTGCATCCATAAATATGGGTAGTCCGGACCTGACGGATTCTTCATATGACGTCAGAATATCCCTGAATTCCTTGCTGTCGAAATATTCGTCACCTGTCTGCATCATTTATTGATCTTAGCCCATGTGTCTTTCAGTCCTACAGTACGGTTGAATATCAGTCTCTCCGGCTTAGAGTCAGAGTCGGGAGTGAAATATCCTATGCGTTGGAACTGTAAAAAGTCTCCAGGCTTCTTTTCTGCGAGATACTTTTCCACATAGCATTTGTTCAGCACGGTAAGTGATTCGGGGTTGAGTAATTCACGGAAGTCGCGTTCGTCGGCCGACGGGTTTTCCACACTGAAAAGTCTGTCGTACAGACGTACTTCTGCCTCTATACAATGGGCAGCACTGACCCAATGTAGCGTACCTTTCACTTTTCTGTTTGCCCCTTCTTCTCCGCTCTTGCTTTGTGGATCGTACTCGGCGTATATTTCCTCAACCTCACCGTCGGCATTCTTCTTGCATCCTGTGCACATTATTATATATGAGTTCTTCAGTCTTACTTCCTTTCCCGGTGAGAGTCGGAAGAATTTTTTTGGTGCGTCTTCCATGAAGTCTTCACGCTCTATCCATAGCTCACGACTGAAAGTGATGGTATGTGTACCGTCAGCCTCGTTTTCAGGATTGTTTACTGCAATCATTTCTTCGGTTTGACCCTCGGGATAGTTTGTAATGATGAGTTTTACAGGGTTGAGCACAGCCGAGACACGGCATGCCCGTTTGTTAAGGTCGTCGCGTACGGCGGCCTCAAGTAGGGCATAGTCATTGAGTGCGTCAAACTTTGTGTATCCTATCGAGCGTATGAAGTTTCGGATGCTCTGTGCCGAATATCCTCGGCGTCGCATTCCGCATACAGTTGGCATTCGCGGGTCGTCCCATCCGTTTACCAGACTCTCGTCTACGAGGGTGTGCAACTTACGTTTGCTCATTACGGTATATGTCAGGTTCAAGCGGTTGAACTCGATCTGCCGCGGACGGTAGTCGGGTGTATGCCCGTTTTCAGCCTCGTATTCTTTCAGCAGGTCTACAAGTTTGTCGTAAAGTGGGCGGTGGGGCACAAACTCGAGAGTACATATAGAGTGGGTCACTCCCTCGAAGTAGTCACTCTGTCCGTGTGCAAAGTCGTACATGGGGTATGCGTGCCATTTCGTTCCAGTACGGTGATGGGGTGTATGTATTATGCGGTATATCACCGGATCACGGAAGTGCATGTTCGGGTTGGTCATGTCAAGTTTGGCGCGCAACACCATCGAACCTTCGACAGCCTCGGGAGTATTCATTTTGTTGAACAGTTCAAGGTTTTCCTCCACTGGACGGTTGCGGTAAGGGCTTTCTGTTCCCGCTACGGTTGGTGTGCCCTTCTGTGCAGCCATCTGTTCCGATGTCTGTTCATCGATATAAGCAAAACCTTTCTTAATCATCCATACGGCAAAGTCCCACAACTGCTGGAAATAGTCGGATGCATAGTATAAGTTGCCCCATTTGAATCCGAGCCATTGTATGTCGTTCAGTATAGAGTCGACATATTCGTTGTTCTCTTTTGACGGATTGGTATCGTCAAAGCGCAGATTGCATACACCGCCGTAGTTGTCGGCCACACCGAAGTCCATACATATGGCTTTTGCATGACCTATATGTATATATCCGTTGGGCTCGGGCGGAAAGCGTGTCTGTATTCTGCTGCCGTTCTTGCCGGCCGCAAGGTCTCCCTCCACCATCTGCTCGACAAAGCTCAGACTTCTCTTCTCCTCGTTTCCTGTACAGTTCTTCTCTACCATAGTGTTTGATTCTTTTTATCGTTTTTGTGGTTGCAAAGTTACGAAATTAATTCATAATAACCTTTTGTTGTTTAGTTTTTTATGCTTCCGGTATAACATTTGTCTACACCTGCGGCATAATACCATGTCATTTTTTGTATAGTCTCACAGAAGTCGTAGCCTTTTTTATCGTAAATTTCCAATGGAACGAACATGCTCATGCCACCGAATTTCTCTTCGTTCATGTCGAAGTCGAAGTCTACCAGTCCGTCTGTCATCCATTTTTTGCTCATGGCCTTGTAGATTACGGTTCTGTCGTATACAGTCTTCCATCTTCCGTATACCTCTTCACTGATGTTGCGCAGCATAATATCGTTCATGTCAAGCATAAGTTTCACATCACCGTATTTTTTTGTATGACGGTAGTATATCAAATTTTCCGTATAGGGATATTTGCCGGCTTGTCCGAGCAGTGCCGTCAGTTCTTGTGTGGCTTTGGCCAGTGCTTCCATCCCACTTGTCTTTACCACCGACAGCGGTACTTGTTCTCCGGCATTGGTCTTCATCGAGTGGTAGTCGTCAACCATTTTCTTGTAGAAGTCATCAGAGGTATCGAACATGTCGGGTACGACTTTATCATACGGTGCTCCTACGTTTGGTATTTCGGCCGGTGAGGCTATTATGTAGTCGGTCACGTTCCGCAATTCGTATGCAACCTCTGCATTCTGAAAGTTGCAGCAGTCGGCAAAGATGAAAAGCAGCCTGTGGGGCAGCCGTCCCAATGCTCCGGCCATTGACGGTATGTTCATCCATTTTGCCCCGTTACCGGTAATATTGTCTGTGCCATAGTCCACTCCATAAGCTCTCTGCGGCTTGTTCATGGCCGGTGAGGGGGATATGGAATCTTTTTCTATCACCCATCCGCTGGCATGTCCCCACAATACCAAACCGTAAGTCTCGGCCGGATAGCGTGTCATTATCCAGTGAAGTGTCTCGTACATGCGCTCAGGATCGGAGGCATAGAAGTCGGTGTCGTTATTGTAATAAGTGTCCGTCTCCATTTCTCCGTTTCTCATGCGCAGGATGTATGGCGGTTTGTTTTTATCGTTCTTGTCTACGAATGCTATCAGGTTGGTGTTGGCCGGCATCATAATCGAGCCTCTTGCCATCTCGTTGATGTCGCTTGTTGCGAATGGAGAGAGATTGTTTTCTGCCGATATATACACAATGACAGTGCGTTCGGCCTTTGGATATATGGCCGGTTCCTTTATTTCGGTGTTTATGCATTCATCATCGCTGTCGCACGATATGAGCAATATGGCAGCACATATCATGGTTAAGAAATATTTCATAATCACATATTTTTCGGCAAAGATACGCTTTTTTTATTAATAGTTAGTACCTTTGCAATCAAATTTTTTGTTTTCAATGATGAGTAAACTGACATTATTTGTCGTGTCTTTGCTGTTGTCGGCGTCTGTAGATGTGGTCGCACAGGATGTCTATGAGCAATGTGAAGATACGTGTACACATATACATGGCATAGATTTGAGCCATTATCAGGGAGAAGTATTTTGGGAGCATATCGGTGCCAACGCCAAGATGGCATACGTCTATCTTAAGGCCACGGAGGGAGGTGATCGTATCGACCACATGTACAAACGAAATATAGAACTCGCCCAAAACAATGGTGTCAAGGTGGGAAGCTATCATTTCTATCGTCCCAAGACAGAACAGAAGCGGCAGTTGGAGAATTTCAAGATGCAATGTCTGCCCGGTGATCAGGACCTGTTGCCAATGGTGGACATAGAGACCACCGGAGGGTTGTCTACAGATGAGTTCTGCGATTCGCTCATGCTGTTCATACAACTTGTGGAGAAGGAATACAAGCAGAAACCGTTGCTTTATACTTATACCAATTTTTACAATAAACATCTCTGTGGCAAGATTGACGGCTATCCGCTTATGATAGCCCAATATACGGACAGTGAGCCTGTGTTGGCCGACGGACGTGATATAACCATGTGGCAGTATACGAGTAAAGGCCGTATAGCCGGAGTGTCCGGATATATAGACAAAAGCCGTTTTATGGGAGAACATGTGCTGAGTGAAATACTTTTCAGGCATATAATAAATCAAGTGTCAGAAGAATAAATATGTTGCCTGAGCAATCCGGTGCACGCATGCCGCATTGTTTTTAATACATTAAATTAATGAAAGAATTATATTTTCGTGTAGCGGATGCACTGTTTTGCTTGAATTGTATTCAAGGTGAGGATACGCGTCTCCTTACTTCCTCTTATGTCCCATTTCGTATACAGGCGCTTCCTGCGGTAGAGTTGCCTATCTTTGTTATGACAGTAGGATCAGATTTGGTGTCGCTTAAGCCGGAAGGCAAGGATATAGGACGATTCGGATGTGACGGAATCGGATATGTGGTGTATAAAATATCCAATGGATATAAAATTCTGATAGACGATTCTGCTAAAAAAACGTGTTGCTCGATGGAAGTAAACGAAGATTTTTCTATCTGTCGGGTTTCTTTGTTTGGAGACACCGAACATCGGTTTCTTGGTCTGAACAACGCCGTAATGATAGCCTTTGCTTTTTCCGGTGTATATAATAATATCGTGCTGATGCATTCTTCCGTTACAATGTACGGCAATAAGGGTTATTTGTTTCTTGGACAAAGCGGAACAGGCAAGAGCACTCATTCGAGACTGTGGCATAGATATATTACTGGTTCCGAACTCCTCAATGACGACAATCCTGCCATACGGTTTATGCCGCAAGATGGGAAAATTTATGTGTATGGCACACCATGGAGCGGCAAGACTCCATGTTATCGTAATGTCAGTGTTGAGGTTGGCGCTTTTGTTAAATTGGAACAATGTCCGGAAAACATTATTAAAAAGGAATCGTGTATCAAGGCTTTTACCTCTATATTGTCTTCATGTTCAGCGATGGTATGGGATAAATCATCTTATGGCAAAATTTGTGATATCGTGTCGGGTATCGTAGAAAGAATACCTGTCTACAGTCTGAAATGCAGGCCGGACGAAATGGCAGTCAGATTAAGTTTTAGAACTATAACGGGATGAAAACGGTATTTATCCCTAATGAAGTCCTTGTTCCGGAAATTAAAAGGTTGATAGACGATGGGCACACTATAACTTTTCGGGTTAGGGGATTGAGTATGCGTATTTTCCTTGAGGGCAGCAGGGATAAAATTATTTTGGGGCCTTGCAACTCAGTTAGGATAGGGGATGTGGTGCTTGCTGAAACGGTTATGGGATATTATGTGTTGCATCGTGTCATCCGGATAGAGGGCAATCTGCTGACGCTGCAAGGCGACGGAAATATACGTGACGTTGAAAACTGCATAATGGACAATGTAGTTGGAGTTGCCCTTGGTTTTTATCGCAAGGGAAGAGATGTTCCTGATATGGTTACCGGAATTAAGTGGAGGTTTTATTCTGAAATATGGATAACTCTCACTCCAGTCAGACGCTATCTGTTGGCTTTCTATGAGAGAATATGGTTGAAGTTGTTTCCTTGTGGTAAGTAGGCGTTTGCATATATACAACAAGTATTGTTTGTTTATAAATTTTAGTTCATATTAATGCGCGTTTTCTCGCCATGGCAGAGTTGAAACAAGTTTTACTCTGCTCATTTGACTTAACGAAAACTTTCATTTCTATAATGGCCAATATTGCATTGTAAAAGTGCCGCTTTTAGGATGTGAAAGTGGCACTTTTACAATGCAAAAGTGGCACTTTGGGAATGCAAAACATTTAAATTAATTTTGTTGACTAACTTAAATGAGAATCATTTTCTTTATCCTACCGGTATGGATTTCTCGCGATTTATATGTAAATTTGCATGTGGATATGAAAAAAAGTAATGGCATAATCGTAAGACATTACCAATCGCCGTGTGGTGTTTTGGTGCTTGGCTCATTCGATGGCAAACTTTGTCTGTGTGACTGGCAGATTGAGAACCACCGCGAACGTGTGGACAGACGGTTGAGGCGGATATTGCAGGCCGATTTTGAAGAGGGGACATCAGCGGTGACGGAAGAAGCTGCGCGACAGCTCGACGAATATTTTGCGCGGCAGCGCCGTGAGTTTGATGTCCCGTTGTTGCTTGTAGGAACGGATTTTCAGAAAACAGTGTGGCGGGAACTGTTGAAGATACCTTTCGGTGTGACGTTTTCCTATGGTGATATGGCACGTCGCATAGGGAAGCCAGGTGCTGTACGTGCGGTGGCTAATGCCAATGGGGCAAATTCGATATCTGTTTTTGTTCCTTGTCACCGTGTCATAGGCAGCGATAATTCGCTTACGGGTTACGGTGGTGGGCTTGATGCCAAGCGGATGTTGTTGGAACTGGAATGTGTTTTCTGATGTGTGTAGCTTACCGTTATAGTTATATGTTTACAATGTGAGTACAGAACTGTGCGGTACTTTGTTTATGTGTTACGATAATTATAGTTTTGTCAAGAACAGATTCGGTCAGTCTGTCAAGAAGAATCCGTTCAGTATCCTTGTCAAGCGAAGCGGTCGGTTCGTCCAATAGCAGTATGCCGCCTGTATGAAGCAGGCCTCTGGCAATAGCTATGCGCTGTGCCTGGCCTTCGCTGAGTCCGGTACCAAGTTCTCTGCAAGGTGTATTCAGTCCTTGGGGCAATTCGTAAACGAAATCGGCGGCGGATACAATAAGAGCATCGTGCAATTCTTCATCCGAGGCATCGGGCTTTCCTAACAGCAGATTGTCACGTATGGTTCCATTGAGGAGTGTATTTCCCTGTGGTACATATACGATGTTGCAACGTGTCTGTGGCGAAGCGACAGCTTCTTGTTTCCTGTCGTATAAAATGATGTTTCCTTTTTGGGGTATCAGCAGTGCAGCCAACAGATGCAGCAGTGTGCTTTTACCTGTTCCGGACTTTCCAAGTATGGCTGTAAGGCTGCCCGGAATGAAGTTGTGGGAAAAATTCTCAATGATGTTGCGGTCATCATTCGGATAAGAAAAATATACATTTTCAAGTCTGATCCCAGGCATGTTTCCCAGCTTTATCGGAGTGTCCTGTTTCTCTGTTTTCAATGTTGCCAATCCGTTCAACCGCTCTACGGATGTAAATGTATGGATAAAGGCCATGATGTGATTTCCAAGTTTTACAATAGGTTGTTGCACTTGATTTGCCAATTGTATAAATGCTGTTACGGTTCCGAATGTCACCGTACCTTGCCATAGGCAGAAAACACCCCACAGAAAAGCTGTTGTGTGGCCTGCGGCAAATCCAGACTGTACCATTGTCCGGGAGAATATGTAAAAATCGGTTCTGCATTTTATTTGCCGGTAAAGGATGTTCTGTAATGAGAATAAGCGTTGTGAAGCCAAGTTTGTGGCGGACAATGCGGAAATCAATGTCCGGTGTTGCAAATTGTCCTGCAGATAAATTTGTATATGGCTGTCCGTAATCCTGATATTTTCTGTAAGTTTTCGCATCTTGTGGATATGCCTTTTGCTTGACAGTAATGTTACAGGCATGATTAATAAAATGATTCCGGCCAACCGTATATCCAATGACAGCAGGAAAATAAAAGCGGCAAACATACGGATAGATGTTACACAGCCGGATGGTATCACATGGCTCAGAAGGTTGGCTACAATGTTGACATCCTTTTCCAAACGATTGATGATGTCGCCCGTATGTATGTTTTCACTACTCGTCAAAGGACCTTTCATGATATGAATGAAAAGACTGTGGCGTAGTCTGTTTGCAAGTTTTGTTTCTGTCAGTGATTCTTGTCTCTTTATTACAGCGGAAAGCAGCTGTTGTAGTACAACGCATACCACTATAATACATACAAAAAGAACAAACGGACCTTCACTTTTGCCGGTGGCTATGTCTATCAGATGTTTGCTTGTCCAAATAAAGAATATGGATGTGCCGACATGCAGGATTCCGAAAATAGTGTTGCATGCCATGGTTGCACGCACTCCCTTGGTTGTTTTCCATAGCCATAAGATATATTCTTTTATCTGCATGATATATATAATATCATTAATTTATTGTTTTTTATTTTCAACATTGTCAAACAAGATACTGCCTGCATAAGTGTATATTCTCAAATTGTCATGTATGTCAACTGCAATGTCATAAAGAATATCGAATTATAACTCATGAAAATGCGTCTTATTGGATAATGTGATTTGTATACCGGACGCAAATGTACAATAAAAACATGAGATTATACATTTAAACTTTAATTACTTAACAATATTTTCAATAGTTGTTTCTTAATTCTTGATAATAATTGCTAACTTTGCAGCCAATGTTAATATTAACCGTTTTATAAAAAAGTTTATTTATGAAGGTTTCTCATATAGAACATTTGGGAATCGCTGTGCAGAGCATAGATGAATCCCTGCCTTATTTTGAGGAAGTATTAGGCTTGAAATGCTATAATGTTGAAGTTGTGGAAGATCAGAAAGTGAAGACCGCTTTTTTGAAGTGCGGAGAGGTGAAGTTGGAGCTTCTCGAACCGACATCTCCGGACAGCACAATACAGAAGTGGCTTGACAAGGGCAATCATGGTGTGCATCATGTCGCATTTGCTGTTGAGGATGGTGTGGCGAATGCTTTGGCCGAGTGTGATGCAAAGGGCATAAAGCTCATAGACAAAGCTCCGCGCAAGGGTGCAGAAAGCCTTAATATAGCATTCCTTCATCCCAAATCGACAGTAGGAATCCTTACAGAACTTTGTGAACATTAATATATTATTAAGAACGATATACTATAATGAGCAAGCAATTAGAAAAAATCAAGCAGCTTATAGAAAAGCGTGAACAGGCCCGTCTTGGAGGAGGTGAGAAGGCTATCGAAAAACAGCATGCACGTGGCAAGTACACGGCACGTGAACGCATAGACATGCTGCTTGATGAAGGCAGTTTCGAAGAGTACGACATGTTCAAACTTCACCGTTGTACAAACTTCGGAATGGAAAAGAAGCAGTATTTGGGTGATGGTGTTGTTGCCGGTTCGGGAACAATCGACGGTCGTTTGGTATTCATCTTTGCCCAGGATTTTACAGTGAACGGCGGTTCGCTGTCTGAGACTATGTCGCAGAAGATATGTAAGGTTATGGACATGGCCATGAAGATGGGTGCGCCTGTAATCGGTATCAATGACTCGGGTGGCGCACGCATTCAGGAGGGTATCTGCGCTCTTGCCGGTTATGGAGAAATATTCGAAAGGAATATTCTTGCCTCGGGTGTTATCCCGCAAATCAGCGGTATCTTTGGTCCTTGTGCCGGTGGTGCCGTTTATTCTCCAGCGCTAACCGATTTCACTCTTATGATGGAGAATACGTCTTACATGTTCCTTACCGGTCCGAAGGTTGTAAAAACTGTTACAGGCGAGGATATAGATCAGGAACATTTGGGCGGTGCAAGTGTGCATGCCACCAAGAGTGGTGTTACACATTTCACTGCATCTACCGAGGAAGAAGGTCTGCAGATGATAAAGACTCTGATGAGCTATATTCCGTCCAACAACATGGAAATGGCTCCACGCAAGAAGTGTGAGGACCCGATAGATCGTTTGGAAGATAGTCTCAATGAAATTATCCCCGAGAATCCGAATGAGGCTTACGATATGTACAAGGTGATTGGTGCCATTGTCGACGAAGGTGAGTTTTTCGAGGTACAGCCTAAGTTTGCGAGAAACATCATTGTGGGTTTTGCCCGCTTCAATGGACAGAGTGTAGGTATCGTAGCCAATCAGCCGTCATGCTATGCAGGTGTTCTTGATGTTAACGCCAGCCGTAAGGGAGCACGTTTCGTACGTTTCTGTGATGCTTTCAATATTCCGATTGTTTCGCTTGTTGATGTACCAGGATTCTTGCCGGGTACAGGTCAGGAGTACAATGCCGTAATCCTGCACGGAGCAAAGTTGCTCTACGCTTATGGGGAGGCTACTGTGCCAAAGATTACAGTCACACTGCGTAAGAGCTATGGAGGAAGTCATATCGTGATGGGTTGCAAGCAGTTGCGTGCAGACCTTAACTATGCTTGGCCGTCGGCGGAGATAGCCGTTATGGGTGCTTCGGGAGCAGTCGCTGTACTTAGTGCCAAGGAGGCTAAGGCAAAGAAGGAGGCCGGTGAAGATGTCAAGGCTTTCCTTGCAGAGAAAGAGGAAGAGTATACAGAGATGTTTGCCAACCCGTATCAGGCTGCGAAGTATGGATACATTGACGACGTGATAGAGCCCCGTAATACTCGTTTCCGTATCTGCCGTGCTTTGGCTCAACTTGCAACAAAGCGTGAGAGTTTGCCTGCCAAGAAGCATGGAAACATCCCGATGTAATAAAGGGTGTTGTATTTTTTATAATTAACTCTTATGGACAATAAGGAAATATTTGCTGCAATAGCATTGGCTCTGCATGAGTTTGAGGGCAACAATGTCCACGACAGCGAGTCCGGCAAGATTACGATTGTAAGACGTGACACTCAGTGGAACGGACATGCCTTGCAAATGACTGCACATCCATAAACAACAAGGTTGAGACATTATTGATATGAAAGAGTATAAGTATACAATCAACGGAAACAAGTATGACGTTGTCATCGGTGACATTACTGACAACATTGCTGATGTTACGGTAAACGGTGAAGTATATAAGGTGGAGATGGAACGTGAGGAGAAAAAGATAGAAAAGCCCAAGGTTGTCCGTCCCGTGGCTGTTGTCGAGCCTAAAGCTGCACCGGCCGGTGGTGCCGGTGCCAGATCTCAGAATGCCGTGAAGTCTCCTCTGCCCGGTGTGATAACTGAGATAAAGGTTGCCGTTGGTGACGAGGTGTCTGCCGGTGACATCGTTGTTGTACTTGAAGCAATGAAGATGGCAAATAACCTTGAGGCTGAAAAGTCAGGCAAGGTGACGGCTGTCTGCGTTCAGGAAGGACAGAGCGTGATGGAGGGTGATCCTCTCGTAGTGATAGAATAAAATAAGCACAGGGCCTTTGGATGAGATGGCTTTGTCCTTATAAATAGAGCAAGACACGGAGAAATAGAATGTGGGGCACTGCCCCGTATGGCGTTTCTCCGTGTCTTTTATTGCTTTGTGTTGTCCGTTTCCGACTATAGTCTGTTTCCTTCTTTGGGAAATACTACTGACGGTTTGAATCCTTTTGCTTCTTCAAAATCCATCAGGGCATATGATATGATAATGCACACGTCTCCGACCTGTACCTTTCTTGCTGCAGCTCCGTTGAGGCAGATACAGCCCGAGCCGCGTTCTCCCTTGATGATATAGGTTTCGAACCGTTCTCCGTTGTTATTGTTTACAATCTGTACTTTTTCTCCGGCTATCATTCCGGCTGCGTCCATCAAGTCTTCGTCAATGGTTATGCTACCCATGTAGTTGAGGTTGGCCTCGGTTACGGTGACGCAGTGTAATTTCGACTTCAATACATTAATCATCATTGTTCTTTATACTTTATGTGATCAATAAGTCTTATTGGTTTTTTGCCACAATACACCGTTATACATCCTACGACGTATGGGGTGGTGTCCCATGTTGCGACGTCCTGCAATGTGAGGCCGTCGACAATGGAAAAGTATTCCACTTTCAGTCCGTTGACAGAGTTGATGTTTTCCACAACGTAGTCGTGAGTCTCTTGTACTGTGTGATTTTTGGCGAAATCTATGCTGGCTACCAGTGTTTTGTATATGGTCGGAGCTATGGCCCGCTCATCGGTAGACAGCAATGAGTTGCGGCTGGAGAGCGCTAAGCCGTCTTTGTCGCGTATGATGGGGCATTCACTGATCTTGACGTTTATGTTCAAGTCTTTGACCATAGCTTTCACAACAGCTATCTGTTGCCAGTCTTTCTCACCGAAATAAGCCACATCAGGGGTGGTGATGTAGAATAAACGGCTTACAATCTGGCATACGCCGTTGAAATGTCCGGGGCGGTGTGCTCCTTCCATAACGGTGGATACCGGAGGGTATTCAAAGTGTCGGGTGTCAGGTTCCGGATATATCTCGTCCACAGAGGGGGCAAATATATAATCAGCTCCGCAGTTGTTGATGAGGCGGCCGTCGGCTTCGAGGTTGCGCGGATAATTTTTCAAGTCATTCTTGTCGTTGAACTGTGTGGGATTTACGAAAACGGAAACAACCGTAACGTCATTTTCTGCAACACTGGTTTTTATTAAGGATGCATGTCCATCGTGCAACGCGCCCATTGTGGGCACTAAGCCAATCTTTTTACCATTCTTACGGACTTCAGCGAGTTCGTTCTGAATATCAACAATCTTATGAAAAACTTCCATGTCTTATTAAACAATTTAATGTTTCAATTCAAATTGGGTGCAAAATAACAACATTTTTACCAAATAAGGAAAAAATATAGTAAAAATATGCCAAATTAAATGCCTATTTATCTAAAATAGATTGTTGTTTTAATAAAATGCCAAAAAAAAATCGTAACTTTGCATCTAATTAAATATCATGTCATGGCAAAGAAAATATTATTCATCAACCAAGAAATCTCTCCGTATGTTCCTGACAGCTCGCTTTCGCTGATGGGACGTAATCTTCCACAATTCATGCAGGAAAAAGGATATGAGATACGTACATTCATGCCGAAATGGGGAAATATAAATGAACGTCGCGGACAGTTGCATGAAGTTATCAGGCTATCGGGAATGAATCTTATCATTGACGATACGGATCATCCGTTGATAATTAAGGTAGCTTCTATTCAGTCGTCAAGGATTCAAGTCTATTTCATAGATAATGATGACTATTTCACCAAACGTCTGATGGCTTCTGATGAAAAAGGTGAAGAATATTCAGATAATGGAGAGCGTGCTATCTTCTTTGCCCGTGGTGTACTTGAGACAGTCAAGAAGTTGCGTTGGGTTCCGGATATAATTCATTGTCAAGGTTGGATGAGTTCTGTTGTTCCGCTTTATGTTAAGACAGCATATCATGAGGAGCCTTCCTTTGCAAACACAAAGGTTGTAACATCTCTTTTTCCTAAGAGTTTGAATAAAAGCATTGGGGATAATTTCAAGAGAAGTCTTGAGTTTCGCGATGTAAAGGCTGACTTGTTAGGAAAGTACAGTGACAATTTTGATTTCGATGAATTGATAAAGCTTGCGATAGATAATTCCGACGGGGTAATAGAAGTCGGAGATGATGTAAGTGCGGACTTGGCCGATTATGCAATGCGGCAAAATATTCCGTTACTTAAGAATCCCGGTACGGATTTTGTAGATTCCTATGAGAAATTCTATAATCAGATATGCGAGGATTAAAACTTTATCAGGAATAAACTACAAGGATATATATCATTTAAGATTTAGCATTTCAATGATGAAAATGAAATTTCTGTCAGGAATCGTGTTGACCTCGATTCTCTTGATTTCATGTGATGACACTACGGATACTTTAGGTAATTCACTTACGAACAATGTAGATCAGTTTCAGATTATAACAGATACTTTTAATGTGAGGACCAGATCTGTCGTTGTAGACTCCGTATTGTCCCGTAGTCAGTATAGTTATCTTGGGCACATGAAAGACCCGGAAACTGGAACATATGTCACAAGCAACTATACCACACAATTTGCTGTGATGGAATCATTTGACGAAATGCAGATATTGCCTAAAAAGGATAGTATATTCAGTCGCAATGCAAACGGAGAAATCATAGCAGACTCATGCAGGATTCAAATTTATTTTTATTCTTCCATGGGTGACTCGCTAAACCCAATGAGACTAACCGCATATGAGATGAAGACCCCTGTAAAGGAGAATGAATTGTATTATACTAATTTTGATCCGGAGGCAGAAGGAATGTTACGCTCTGACAACAAAGCCTTGAAGGTGAATAAGGTATATACTCCAGTTGACCTGAATCTGAAAGACAGTCTGCGCGGTATGATTGTTGATAAAACAAACATGGAGACTGTCTCAATACCAATGAATACCAAGTATTATGATGTTGACGGGAATGAATATGAGAACTATGGTACATATATTATGAGAAAATATTATGAGAATCCTGATTTCTTTAAGAATTCATATAATTTCATTCATAATGTGTGCCCTGGGTTCTATATAAAATCCACTGATGGAGTAGGAGTTATGTCAGAGGTATATCTGACAGATCTTGTTACATATTATCAGTATGAAAGCAACGACTCGGTATATACAGGTTCGCTGTTGCTGTCTGGAACTAAGGAGGTGTTGCAGACAACCAACATACAGAATGACCGTAACAGAATAGAGCAGCTTGCAGCAGACAGTTCATGTACATACTTGAAAACTCCGGCTGGAATATTCACAGAAGTGACTTTGCCTGTAGATGAGATAAAGTTTGGGCATGAGCGTGATACTGTAAGTTCAGCAAAGATAGTGTTCAACCGAATCAATGCAGATGATGATGTAAAAACTCCGTATATAGCTCCCACGCAGATCCTGATGATTCCGGCAGATAGTCTTTACAGTTTCTTTGAAGAGAACAACTTGCCTGACAACAAGACATCTTTTGTCGGCACATATAGTGGAAAGTATAATACATATACGTTTAACAACATATCCACATTGATATCCATGATGTATGAAAACAAGAGAAATGGAAAGGCAACAGAAAACTGGAATAAGGTAGTGTTGGTGCCGATAACAATTTCGTATAACGAATCATCGTCATCTTCGTCAGTAACTAATGTATCAAACGAAATGTCGTTACGTAGTACACGTCTTGTCGGGGGGTATCGTAACAGTCGCCAGCCGATAAAGATAAGTGTGATATACAACAGGTTTACCAAAGATTAGTATCTATTGTTTATGGCTGATAATTATATAGAGAACAGTCTGGAGAAATATGAAATCCGCAAGCAGGCTTATTTGAAAAAGAGAAAGCATTTGCCAAAGTCAATGAGCGCAAATACTTATGATACAAGATATAAGGTCAGAGAAGAAGTTCTTTAAAAGTATTTTTGAATAAAAGGTATTTCGGATGACATAACAAGTTACAAACAGGAGGCTGTGTCAGACACAGCCTCCTGATATTGTTTTGGGCGTGCAAAGATTTTTATGTTAACCTATAGGATGCGTGTTAAATAAATGCAATGGTAAGCCCGGCCATGACAATGCTTACCATCGACATTAATTTAATCAAAATGTTGAGTGATGGACCGGAGGTGTCTTTAAACGGGTCTCCTACTGTGTCACCGACAATTGTTGCTTTATGGCAGTCGGAACCTTTGCCTCCGAAGTTTCCTTCCTCTACCATCTTCTTGGCATTGTCCCATGCACCTCCGGCATTGGCCATGAAAACGGCAAGTGTAAACCCGGCTGTAAGTCCGCCGACGAGCAGTCCCATAACTCCAGCTACTCCAAGGATTATTCCTACAGCGATGGGAATGATAATGGCAAGCAGACTCGGGAATATCATTTCACGTTGGGCTGACCTTGTGCTTATCTCCACGCAACGCCCGTAGTCGGGAGTGGCTTTGCCTTCGAGTATTCCTTTTATTTCGCGGAACTGGCGGCGTACTTCTTCAACCATCGTCTGTGCTGCACGTCCTACAGCTCCCATTGTCAATCCGCAGAAAAGGAATGCTGACATACCGCCGATGAATGCTCCGACAAGTACTTTTGGATTCATCAGGTTTACTTGGAAGAAGTTCATATAGTCTATCATGTTGGCGGTGGCAGGATTGAATGTTTCGCCCAGATTGTCTACGAATATCTTTCCTTCGTCTGCAGCACGTATCATGGCAATCTTTATCTCTTCTACGTATGATGCAAGCAGTGCAAGAGCTGTCAGTGCCGCGCTTCCGATGGCAAATCCTTTTCCTGTAGCGGCTGTCGTATTGCCCAATGCGTCGAGTGCGTCAGTACGGTGACGCACCTCTTCACCGAGTTCGCTCATTTCGGCATTACCTCCGGCATTATCTGCGATGGGCCCATAGGCATCTGTTGCCAATGTAATTCCAAGTGTAGAGAGCATACCTACCGCTGCTATGCCAATGCCATAGAGACCTTTTGATATGCTTTCGGCATTCATTGACAGGTCGAAATGATTGGCACAGAGATAACTCATAATTATGGCTACAGATATGGTTATTACCGGAATCATTGTTGAAATCATGCCGGTACCGATACCTTTTATGATGACAGTTGCAGCCCCGGTCTGTGACGATTCGGCAATACTCTGTGTAGGTTTGTATGTGTGACTTGTGTAGTATTCGGTGCCCTGTCCTATTATTACTCCTGCAAGCAGACCGGTTACTACAGAGAATGACATGCCGAGCCAGTTGTCAAGTTGAAGCATATAAAGTATGATGAATGAGGCAATGGCTATCAGTATGGCTGAAACATTTGTTCCGAGTCCGAGAGAATGGAGCAGGTCTTTCATTGTGGCTCCTTCCTTTGTTCGTACAAGGAATATACCAAGCAGTGAAAGGAATATGCCTACAGATGCGATAATCATTGGGGCGATGACCGCTTTAAGCTGCATTTCGCCGTTGAGAGCGAATGCCGTGGCTCCGAGAGCTGCGGTACTGAGTATACTTCCGCAATAGCTTTCGTACAGGTCGGCACCCATGCCCGCCACATCGCCTACATTGTCACCGACGTTGTCGGCTATTGTTGCGGGGTTTCTCGGATCGTCTTCAGGGATATTGGCCTCGACTTTTCCTACGAGGTCGGCTCCAACGTCGGCAGCTTTGGTATATATGCCGCCGCCTACACGTGCGAACAATGCTTGTGTTGAAGCACCCATACCGAATGTGAGCATAGTTGTTGTTATTGTAACGAGAGCCATGCTGTCGCCATTATAGAAATAGCTCAGTACAAGGAACCAAATGGCAATGTCAAGCAGACCAAGGCCTACAACCACAAGTCCCATGACGGCTCCGCTGCGAAATGCTATTTTCAGTCCTTTGTTCAGACCTTGTCGTGCAGCGTTGGCCGTACGTGCAGATGCGTATGTGGCTGTCTTCATACCGAAAAATCCGGCAAGACCGGAAAACAGTCCGCCGGTGAGAAATGCAAACGGCACCCATGGGTTCTGTACATGCAGGACATAAGCCATGAATGCGAATACAAGAGCGAGAATAACAAAAACCGCGCCTACGACTTTGTATTGTTGTTTTAGATAAGCCATGGCACCGCGTCGCACGTGGCCCGCTATTTCCTTCATGCGTGGAGTACCTTCTTCTTCGTGCATCATCTGACGGAAAAAGAACCAAGCCATTCCTAAAGCTGCCACAGAGGCAACCGGAACTAACCAAAAAGCTGATGGGATGTTCATTGTTTTGTTGTTTTAAAGTTAGGTTTAATTGATTCAAGACAAAAAGGAGAGCGTGTCATTAGGGATGTTCATAATTTGTGAGCTTCTCTATAATAATGACACACTCTCCTTGAGATTATGAGATATTGACGTACTTGCTTTATTCGTCACCGTCGAAGTCTGATATGTTTTCCGCTTCTTCGTCAGAATCAGAGCTTATTTCAAATGTTGTACGGTAGTTGTCTTCCGTAATATTCTCATCATCAAACTCTGTGGGTTCATCAGGCTCGTCGTCTTCTTCGGGCTTGTTGTATGTGTCTTCAGGAATCTCGTCCTCATCACGTGTCTGTAGTTTCAGGCGTGGTTTTTCTGTTTCCGGCTTGACTTTTGCAAAGATGGCTTCAACCCAAGTTCCCTTGACCACTTCCAGCACTTCATATCCGTCTGCAACTTTTTTCTCATACATTCCCCCCGGCTTATGCAGGCGGTCTTTGGGCAGCGTGGTGGTAGAGATATCAAATCCGCTTTCGATTATGTCCTGAATGCTTTGTGACAGAGAATCCCATCCTCCTCCGAAGTTACGTTCCAAAACTTCGATGAGTTTTGCTGCGGATATGTGGTGTATGTTTTCGTATGTAAGGTCGGTTACTCTTACGATCGGGCGTTTTTTGACGGCCCATACCACTTTTGTGCCATCATCAGTTCTGACGTTGCCTATCTTATACCCTTGTTTTTCATATTTCCCTTTTATTATCGCTGAATCGTCTTTTAGTTCCTCTATCATAAAAGCACTTCTGATCATATCTACATACCTCCGTATGCAATCCTTGATGTCAGAGTCTTTATCTGCCCCATCCATCATTCGGAAGATATCGTTTTCCTGTAAGTCCCAAACGTTGTTTTTCGTTAAGGTTTTCAGTGTGAGTGCTTTTTTTAATGTTGTTTCTTTCATCGTTCTTTTTTATGTTTGTTGTTTCTTGTTTTTTTGTTTGCAAATGTATATGTTTTCTTTTTTTTATATGTAGTTTTTATGTTAATTTCTCCAAAAAAGCAACAGGGATTAATGTTCTTCTGACGGTTTGCACTACCTTTGCAGTCAGTTATGTCACAACCATTAGCTGAAAGATTACGCCCTCGCACGCTTGATGACTATATCGGGCAGAAGCATCTTGTGGGTGAAGGAGCTGTCCTGCGTCGTATGATAGAGGCCGGACATATTTCGTCGTTTATTCTTTGGGGGCCTCCAGGTGTCGGCAAGACAACTTTGGCTCAGATTATAGCCAATAAACTGGAAACTCCTTTTTATACACTCAGTGCCGTTACAAGTGGTGTAAAAGATGTAAGAGACGTTATCGACAAAGCAGGTCGCAGCCGTTTTTTCAACGAAGCCTCACCGATACTCTTTATCGATGAGATACACCGTTTCAGTAAATCGCAGCAAGATTCACTTCTTGGAGCTGTGGAGAAAGGCACGGTGACGCTGATAGGAGCCACGACAGAGAACCCGTCGTTCGAGGTCATACGCCCGTTGTTGTCGCGTTGTCAGATTTATGTCTTGAAGTCTCTTGAAAAGGATGACCTGACGGAATTGCTCGACAGAGCGTTGTCAGAGGATATTATTTTTCGCGAGCGTAATGTGAAGTTGCAGGAGACCGGTGCCCTGTTGCGTTATAGCGGTGGCGACGCCCGCAAGTTGCTTAATATGCTTGAACTTGTGGTAGAATCGTTTCCTGTTGAAGATGAAGTAGTCATTACAGATGACATTGTTGTCAGACAGCTTCAGCAGAATCCGCTCGCTTATGATAAGGATGGTGAAATGCACTACGATATAATCTCTGCTTTCATAAAGAGCATACGAGGCAGCGATCCGGATGCTGCCGTCTATTGGCTTGCCAGAATGATAGAGGGTGGGGAAGACCCTAAGTTTATCGCCCGCCGGTTGGTGATAAGTGCTTCAGAAGATATCGGTTTGGCAAATCCCAATGCTCTTTTGCTGGCCAATGCCGCTTTTGATGCAGTGGCTAAGATAGGATGGCCGGAAGGACGTATTCCCCTTGCTGAGGCCACTGTATATCTGGCTGCGAGTCCTAAAAGCAATTCGGCGTATCTTGCTATTGATACTGCTCTTGAACTTGTCAGACGAACCGGCAATCAGCCGGTTCCGCTGCCGATAAGAAATGCTCCTACCAAACTGATGAAAGATTTGGGATACAGCGACGGATATAAATATCCTCATGACTATCCCGGGCACTTTACACCTCAGCAGTATATGCCGGATTCTTTGACCGGTGAACGCCTGTGGCATTGTCAGGACAATCCGTCTGAGCACAAACTCCATCAGCGTATGATGGAATGTTGGGGCTCGCGGTTTGAGAAATGACAAGGCGCGGTTGAGAGAAACGATAAGAAACGTAAATGTATATAAATGACAGATAGAATGAATATTGTCGTATTGGACGGATACAGCCTGAATCCCGGCGATTTGTCATGGCACGGACTTAATCAGGAGGGTGAGCTGACTGTATATCCGCGCACCTCGGCAGACGAGGTGATTGAACGCTGTGTCGAGGCTGATGCCATTCTTACCAACAAGGTGGTGCTTGATGCTGCCATAATGAACAGCCTGCCACGGTTGAAGTATATCGGTGTGTTGGCCACAGGATACAACGTGGTAGACATCGCTGCTGCCCGTGCACTGGACATCGTTGTAACCAATGTGCCGGCCTATAGCACAGACAGTGTAGTGCAGATGACGTTTGCACATATTCTCAACATGACCAACCGCATAGGGCATTATGCCGGACAGAACCGGACGGGGCAATGGAGCCGCAGCGAGGATTTCTGTTACTGGAACACGCCGCTCACCGAACTGTCGGGCAAGACCATCGGCATCTACGGCCTGGGCAGCATAGGCATGAAGGTGGCCCGTGTGGCAATGGCCTTCGGCATGGATGTGTTTGCCTTTACGAGCAAGGCATCGTCAGTGCTTCCTGCGGGAATACAGAAGACAACATTCGACGGACTGTTAGGAGCAAGTGATGTGCTCACTCTTCACTGTCCGCTGACCGCCGATACACGCGCTATCATCAATAGCGACACCATAGCAAGGATGAAACCGGGCGCACTGCTTGTCAATACGGCCCGCGGCCCCCTGATAGACGAAAAGGCCGTGGCCTATGCCCTTGCCGACGGCCGTCTGGGAGGCTATGGCGCCGATGTGATGTGCGATGAACCGCCCGCAGCCGACAATCCGTTGCTGTCGGCTCCCAATGCGTTTGTCACGCCACACATAGCCTGGGCCACCCGCGAGGCCCGTGTGCGCCTTATGAGTGTGGCTGTGGATAATGTGCGGGCATTTGCCGCCGGTCACCCAGTCAATGTGGTGAACCGGTGAGATTGTAGAATTAAAGATATGCTTGGTCTATAAGTATTAAGGTATGGAAGAGAACATAACATCTGTTCCCGTACTGCGGTTTATCGAGCTTCTCGGGACGTTCGCGTTTGCCATATCGGGCATACGCCATGCCGCTGCAAAGCATTTCGATTGGTTTGGCGGTTATGTCTGTGGCATAGCCGTTGCCATCGGTGGAGGAACAATACGTGATGTGATGCTTGGCGTCACTCCGTTTTGGATGACTAACCCCATCTATATGATATGTACCGCTTTTGCACTGGTGGTAGTCATAGTGTTTGCCAAGTATATGGAGTATCTCAGCAATGCCTGGCTCGTATTCGATACATTAGGTTTGGCCCTTTTCACCATTGCCGGAATACAGAAGAGTCTGGCTTGCGGACAGCCGTTTTGGGTGGCTATAATAATGGGGTGCATCACGGGAGCGGCCGGAGGAGTGATACGCGACGTGTTGCTCAACAACGAGCCGGTGATATTCCGCAAGGAGATTTATGCCATAGCGTGCGTGTTCGGCGGTCTTACCTATTGGCTGTTGCGCGAAATGAGCATGCCGATTGAAATCACTGTCACGGCAAGTTTCTTTGTAACGTGCATCATACGCTTCTTGGCTGTGCGCTATAAGATATCGCTGCCGTTGCTTAAAGACAGTGGTAATGCTTAGAAGAGATACGGCTATATATTTCAGAGATATGTTTTGACACTGCCTCATAATGGCAAATAATACTAAAGCGTAACGAAACGATAGAAACATTGTTCGTTACGCTTTATTTCTTTTGTGATGCGAGTATAGGAGTTATGTCAAAACGACCTGTATAGTCTTTTGTGTCATCAATCTTCTTGACAAAACACTTCGTCGGCCGTCACGAAACCGCCGTTTGTGCATAACGGGCCGAAATACGCGAATTTTCGGTTAAAATAGGATGCGTTGATAATCAATATGTTACGTGTGATGGATTGTCGCGGGCCCATGTAAGAAAAGCAGAGAGGCCGCTTTGAGGTTGCGAAAGCGGCCGTTTGACCTTGCAACGAGGCCACCGTTGCAAGGTCAAACGGCCGTTATGGCGGAGCAATAAGGCCCTTACGGCGAGTGGAAGGGCCTTTCAGGCATGAAAATCATGCTCAAAATGTGGATTAGGAGAGCAGAAAGGGCCTTTCGGCATTTCTATTTCAAGAGAAAATAAGTGCAGAAAATTAAGAATAAATACGACAAAAGAAAATAATCGGGAATCCGTAATTTGAGATCGGATTACTGTTTATGGTGTATATTTTGCTATTACTTTTACATATCGTATACTTACGGTCAGTTTTTATCGGGCAGTAATAATATTTATACTGCGTCAGCGGCAGGATTCGAACCTGCATTTTCAGTAACCGAGCCCGGTATTACGCGTATGTGTTACTGACGTCCTGTCACGTTTAGACGACGCTGTTCTGTATGTCCGGTGAAAAAAACTATCCCGTTTTTTACGCTCGTTATAGGTTCGTATATCCGGGCATCAGGATTTATTTCCTTTAATTTCCGGATTAGCTTGTTGGCGCAATAACGGTCGTTTTCAAGTATCAATATATTTTTCATACTGTGAATTTTAATTTGTGAGCCTTAACCTGTCATTTCTGTGCCTGTTTACAAGATAGGCAATAATGATCACACCGCAGGTCAGCATTTCTGCCGAGGGTATGGCAAGCCATAAGCCGGGTACGCCTATGATGCGAGGCAAAACAAGGAAACACGGCACGAGGAATATCACACCTCTAAGAAGAGTATATACAGTTGACGCAACCGCCTTTTCAATGCTTTGATAATATCCTATGAAAGCTATGTTTACAGCGAAAAATGCCGCGCACACCGCGAAATAAGGAAGTCCGTTGGCGGCAAGAGTATATGCCGTGTCACCGGAGTCAAGGAACAGCCCGGCAATCTTGTCGGCTCCGAACATCAGGAAGAATGTAATGAAGAAGCCGGAGATGAGAGCGGTCTGCAAAGACATCTTCAATGCCTGACGCACGCGGTCAATCTGGTGGAAGCCGTAGTTGTAGCTTATGATTGGCTGAGCCGACTGCGCGACGGCATTGCCTATCGAGAACACCACGGGGAACAGGTAGCAAACCACCGCAAACGCCGCCACTCCGCTTTCTCCAAGCATTGCCAGGAACATGTGATTTCCGGTAAGCATCATGACGCTCATGGCGAGTTCCGTCAATAATGTTGCAAAACCGATTTTCATCATATACCCCGTATTGCGCAAGGTCAGCAACATTGACGTTGTAGATAGTTTCAATCGATAAAAATACAACTTGTTATGAAATTTGAGGAAATATATAAGAGCCATCGCCCCGCCTACCACACATGATATTGAAGTCGCCATAGCCGCCCCCATAGTACCCATCTGCAAGGGGAATACAAAGTACCAGTCAAGTCCGATGTTCAGCACCGCCACCACAACCTGTATCCACATCGCATACTTTGGTGAACCGTCAAGTCGTATAAGCATCATACCCACATACTGCACGCACAGGAACAATATGCCGGGGAGCATCCACAGCATATATTTGATTGCATTGGCTTCAAGCAGCGGGCTTGCGCCGAGAAGATAGACTATCTTTTTTGAGAACAGCAGGCACACCGCACATACAAGAGCCATTATTATAGACCCCACTACAAATGCCTGCGTCATTATTATTCGGGCAGCCTTGAGTTTATTCTCCGACATTCTGATACCGGCAATCACCGAAGCCCCTATGCCGAACATAAGTCCGATGCCTGTACTCACCATATATATCGGCGACACGATATTGACAGCCGCCAGACCGTCGGCACCGACACCGTGACCGACAAATATACCGTCGATAACTGTCAGCGCGGATGTGAAAATCATAGCCACGAGTGTCGGGAAAAACAACGCCCGGAACAGTTTGCCTATTTTACCGTTGCCGAAGTCAAGTTTATCCCTTCCGAGATTTCTGTTTTCTTCCATAATTTAGAGATTACTGTTATTTTATGTTGCAAAGTTAGATATAAAAATTCGATGGGGAATGGTGATTTTTCGGGGTATCGTGGTACAAATCAATACTATATTGTTTTTACATCAGAAAAAAGAACTAAATTTGTATCGTTATGAAAGCTTTATATATTGGCAATACGACAGGCGTAACCGACTGGAAAGACTGCGTTGGGCACTCTATAAGAACCGACGGTTGCATATTCTTCCTATGCACCGCAGGTATGGCGGTTGTATCCGTGAATATGCAAAAAAAGCCATTGCGCCGCAATGACCTTCTTGTTATCACCTCAGATATGTTTGTTTTTGTCGAGGGTGTGTCAGCCGCTTTTGAAGTAAGTTATGTATCACTTTCGGTGATAATGCTTGAAACGGCATACTACAAAATTCCCGATCCGTCACTGTGGGATTATCTTCACTACTTTCCTATATTGCCACTGATTGAAATACATTATCTGCTTGTTTCCAACTGGATTTCCCAAGTCAGATGGATTTTTGACAATATTCCGTCGGCAAACCGGATAACAATGCTAAGTTATCAAGTTTATAATCTCTTCGGAGGTATTGAGGCTGAATTTTCCAAAACCGACATATTGGAACAGATGGCATACAAAAATAATGCCCGTTCAGTCATGAATAAATTCTGGTCGCTGCTTATGAAAAATTCGCCTAATGAGAAAGAGGTGAAATTCTATGCCGACGCATTGAGCATAACCCCGGATTATCTATACAAGGTTTGCAGGCGCATATACGGTATTTCGCCAAAAGCGTTGATAGACCAGCAACTGACGGTGGAGATAAAGACTCTACTGACAGATACCGATATATCTATAAAGGAAATTGCTTACCGCCTGCGTTTTGAAGACGACTCCTATATGTGTCGCTTTTTCCGTCGCGTAACAGGGATGTCGCCAATGCAGTTCCGAATCGGTACGAAACAGTCTGAAAGGAGTTAAGTTAACATGTGCGTTATTCTTCAACTCCAATAGGTTGTCATTTTTTCTGTTGCATGCTACAGCACTTTAACAGTACAATGGCCGTGTACAAAATCGGTATGTCATAAGTTTTTGGGTCAATGAGGAGTCCTGTGTTATAATTAGAGTGTTTATTGGATATTTAGCCTGCTTTAGGCTGTGATTATTCTGTTGTCGGGGCTTTTTCTGTATTCGGCTTGTTGCCGGTTTCTTTCTTTTTGCCGCGACATCGATTGTGGCTTCTTCTTCTGTTACTACTCTTTTCGGCGCTACTTTTATCGCTGTCAGTACAGTTATTATCGTTGCCCTTGTTCTTGTTGTTGCCGCCTTTTCTGCGATTGTTGTTGCCGTGGCGGCGTGATGGTTTTTTCTTGTCGGCTGCCTTATACTCCGGTCCGGCTCCCAATCCTTCGGGCAGCGGATTCTTGGTGATTTCTTTTCCGAGAAACTTCTCTATTTGCTGGAATCGGCTTATATCACGTCCGTTGACAAAGGTCATTGCCACTCCGTCCCTGTCGGCCCGCGCTGTTCGGCCTATACGGTGCACATAGTCTTCGGCATCGTGCGGTACATCATAGTTTATTACCATCAGAATGTCGTCGATGTCGATACCTCTGGATACGATGTCGGTAGCTACAAGTACGTCTTTGTGTCCAGCCTTGAAAGCAAACATCACCTCGTCGCGTTCCTGTTGGGTCAGGTCGCTGTGCATCGAACAACTGTTAATGTCCATTTTTCGCAGTTCACGGTCAATCTCTTTTACCTTATCTTTCTTGCCGGAGAATATTATTACACGATTGAGCCGGTTGGTACTGAATAGATGTCTTATGATGCCTGCTTTCTGTGTGTCGTGGCATATATATGCCGACTGACGTATCTTCTCCGCCGGTTTGCTCACGGCAATCTTAACTTCCACAGGGTTGTGCATCAATGTATGTGCCAATTGTTGTATTTTGTCGGGCATAGTTGCCGAGAACATTATCGTCTGATGCTCTCCGGTCAGTCCTTTAGTTATCTGCATTATGTCGTCGCTAAATCCCATGTCGAGCATTCTGTCGGCCTCGTCTAAAACGAAGAAACTGACACGGCTCAAGTCTACATTGCCCATGCGAATATGGCTCAACAATCGTCCCGGTGTGGCTATTACGACTCCCGCACCCATCTTCAGGCTTTTCATCTCCTGGTCATATCGGTTGCCGTCATTGCCGCCGTATACAGCCACGCTACTAACCGTGTCGAGATAATAGCCGAATCCTTGCATCGCCTGGTCTATTTGCTGTGCGAGTTCGCGTGTCGGTGACATTACTATACAATTGATGGCATCCTCCGGATATCCTCCGTCATCGAGCATGCTTAATATTGGTAGCAGATAGGCGGCGGTCTTTCCTGTTCCGGTCTGTGCAACGCCTATGATGTCGTGCCCGTTCAGAATCTCCGGTATGCATTTCTCCTGTATCGGCGTACACTCGTCAAAGTGCATGTCGTAGAGAGCATCCAATATGTTGTCGCTAAGATAAGTATCTTCAAATTTCATTTAATTCGGTGCTTTTTTGTAACAATAATATGCTATGAATGAATATAATATATTGGGTATCCATGCTGCAAGCATCGGTGGTGTGCTGGCATTTATGGCAAATGTCGCACATACTGTTTGCAGCAGAATGTATGAAAAACTCAGTGCCATGCCGATGCCGAGATACAACCCCATGCCTCCTTTGCGCTTGCGGGCGCTCAGGCTGGCTCCGATGATGGTAAGGATGAATGAGGCAAAACTCGATGCAATACGTTTGTGATACTCTACTTCGTATTGTACGACGTTGCTTGAACCGCGGTCTTTCTGTTTGGATATATATCGTTTTAGTTCCGGGCTGGTCAGTGTTTCCTGCTGTCCCTTGCTGAAAACGAGATCCATAGGTTCCATCATCACTGTCGTGTCTGTTTCCATACCCGATGTAATGTGCTCGCGCATACCTTTGAGAGTGCGTATCTTATAGTTTATGGCTTTCCAATGGTATCGGCTGTCCGATATGGTGTCGTACTTGATGACGTTGGCCGTCATGTGGCTTACAAGTTTCTTGTTCTCAAATTTATCTAAGGAAAAGCCGTATCCTGTTTTTGTCTTGTCGTCATACTGCGATATATATGCAATTGTTCCGGGACCTACCTGTAGTTGCACATTGCTGGCCGAAGTGTTTTTCCGGCTGTTCTTGTAAAGCGACTCGAAGTTTTGTCTGACCACCGTACCTTGCGGTATTATGTATGCTCCAAGAAAGAAATTGAGCACGGATATCAATGCGGCCGATATCATGTATGGCCGCATCAGTCGCTTGAAGCTCATTCCACATGCCAACATTGCTATTATTTCGGAGTTGCCGGCGAGTTTCGATGTGAAGAATATAACGGCGATGAATACGAACAATGGACTGAACAGGTTGGCAAAGTATGGGATGAAGTTGGCGTAATAGTCAAGTACTATTGCTTTTAAAGGGGCATGATATGTGCTAAATTTGGCCAGGTTTTCATTCACGTCGAAAACTATCGAGATGGATATAATCAAGATTATGGCATATATATATGTTCCGATGAACTTGCGTATGATATACCCGTCTATCTTTTTTACATAATGTAGCGGGTTAACCATATTCAGCCACAATGACATCATGGCAACCTTACGACGTATGGCGCGTATTGCATGCAATGTCTTGTGTCTGTTTCTTATCTCGCTGTATTCCATTTCTTTGATTTGATTCTGATATTGTATTACTGTATCCCCAATATGCGGATATTATGTTAAAACATATTTCATGTCCTTTTATTTTGATAGTTTGATTATATACCCGGATATATTTTCTTATGTCATATTCTTCTTCCCAGATTGTCGGTTATGCTGCGTTTCCATGCGGTGAAGTCTCCCTGTTCTATGTGCGTTCGGGCGTCAGTCACGAGGCGAAGGTAGAACGACAGGTTGTGTATGCTGGCTATCTGCATGGCCAACAGTTCCTGCGCCTTGAATAGATGATGCAGGTATGCTTTTGTGTATATGCGGTCGGTTTCGCATCCGTTGGGGTCTATGGGTGAGAAATCGTTTTCCCATTTCTTGTTGCGCATGTTCATTGTGCCGTCATATGTGAAGAGCATAGCGTTGCGTCCGTTTCGTGTAGGCATTACACAGTCAAACATATCCACACCGCGTTCTATAGCCTCAAGGATATTCTGGGGTGTACCTACTCCCATGAGGTATCGTGGACGGTCCTTGGGTAGAATCTCATTGACCGTCTCAATCATTTCGTACATCACTTCTGTGGGTTCTCCTACTGCAAGTCCGCCGATGGCATTGCCGTCGGCCCCTTTGTCGGCCACGTACATGGCGGCTTCACGGCGTAAGTCCTTGAAAGTGCATCCCTGTACTATGGGGAAAAGTGTCTGTTCGTATCCATATAGCGGTTCGGTCTCGTTGAATCTTTTGATGCAGCGGTCGAGCCAGCGTTGGGTCAATCCAAGGCTCCGGCGAGCGTAACCATAGTCACTGTTTCCAGGGGGACATTCGTCGAAAGCCATTATGATGTCTGCTCCTATGGTACGTTCGGTGTCCATCACGTTCTCTGGAGTGAAAATGTGTTTTGAGCCGTCTATATGCGAACGGAACTCGCATCCTTCCTCCTTGAGTTTGCGTATACCGGTCAGTGAGAAAACCTGGAATCCGCCAGAGTCTGTTAGTATAGGGTGTTGCCAGCCGTTGAAACGGTGCAGTCCACCGGCCTGGCGCAAGACGTCAAGTCCCGGGCGCAGATACAGATGGTACGTGTTGCCAAGTATGATCTGGGCTTTCACCTGTTCCTCCAGTTCTTTTATATGTACACCTTTCACGCTGCCACATGTGCCCACGGGCATGAAAATAGGTGTACGTATCTGACCGTGTGCGGTGGTTATCAATCCTGTGCGTGCGTCTGATGCGGGATCGGCATGTTGAAGTTCGAATTTCATTGTTCGTTTTCCTCTTTTATTTCAAACGATATTGGATTGTCCACATAGTCTTCCGTCAATGCAAAGTCCCATACGTCTTGCACACTATCTACATAATGGAAGTTCACTCCGTTGAGATATACCTCGGGTATTTCCTCGATGTCCTTGTGGTTTTCCGTGCAGAGCATAATGTCTGTGATACCGGCCCGTTTGGCTGCGAGTATCTTTTCTTTAATTCCTCCTACGGGCAAAACCTTGCCTCTTAGGGTTATCTCACCGGTCATGGCTGTGTTGCGGCGTACTTTGCGTTGTGTGAGTGCCGAGGCAATAGACGTGGCTATGGTTATGCCTGCCGACGGGCCGTCCTTTGGAGTGGCTCCCTCGGGCACGTGTATATGTATGTTCCAGTTGTCGAATATGCGGTAGTCTATGCCGAGTTTGTCGGTGTGTGCCTTTACATATTCCAAAGCCAATACGGCTGACTCTTTCATCACATCGCCCAAATTGCCTGTCAGAGTTAGTTTGGCCCCTTTGCCTTTACTCAAACTTGTTTCTATGAAGAGAATCTCACCGCCCACGCTTGTCCACGCTAATCCTGTCACTACTCCAGCATAGTCGTTGCCTTGGTATATGTCGCGGTAGAATGGAGGTTTGCCTAAAAGTCCTTCTATCTCTTTTGGTGTTATGCGTGAGTAGGGTAGGGTTTTGTCTTTGGCCTTGATATATGCCAGCTTGCGAAGTGTCTTGTTTATTTGTTTCTCAAGTTGTCGTACTCCGCTTTCGCGTGTGTATTGTTCTATAATCTTCTCTATGGCTTGTGGACTGAAGCTAAGTCGTTTCTCATCTCCGAGTCCTGTATTGTCTTTCTCTTTCGGTATAAGATGTCGGCGGGCTATCTCTGTTTTTTCCTCAGTGATATATCCGCTCACTTCTATTATCTCCATCCGGTCAAGCAGTGGACGTGGAATAGTGTTGAGGTCATTGGCTGTGGCAATGAAAAGTACTTTTGAAAGGTCGTAGTCGACATCAAGATAGTTGTCGTGGAATGTCGAGTTCTGCTCGGGGTCCAATACTTCGAGTAATGCTGATGCCGGATCTCCGTGTATGGTATTCTGCGTTATTTTGTCTATCTCGTCAAGTATGAATACGGGATTTGACGATCCGGCTTTCTGTATGTTCTTTATTATGCGGCCAGGCATGGCTCCGATGTATGTGCGTCGGTGTCCGCGTATTTCAGCCTCGTCGTGAAGACCGCCGAGCGATATGCGCACATATTTTCGGTTCATGGCTTTTGCAATACTGCGGCCCAAACTTGTCTTTCCAACACCCGGAGGACCGTAAAGACATATTATAGGCGATTTCAGATCGCCACGCAAACTCAGTATGGCCAGATATTCGAGTATACGCTCTTTGACCTTTTCCATGCCGTAATGGTCAGCGTCAAGTATGCGTCTGGCACGGGCAAGGTTTATGTCATCGTGGGTAAATTCACACCAAGGTAGCGATACCAGTGTTTGCAGATAGGTCAGCTGTACGTTGTATTCAGGACTCTGTGGATTGAGTTGTTCGAGTTTGTCTAATTCTTTGTGGAATATTCTGTCTGTTTCTTCTGACCACAATTTGTTTTTTGCCTTTTCTTGAAGTTCTTTTCGTTCGGGTGAACCATCACCGTTGCCGATTTCGGCCTGCATGTTCTTTATTTGCTGTTGCAGGAAGTAATTGCGTTGTTGCTCGTCAATATCGTCGCGGGTCTTGTTGCGTATGTCCTGTTTAAGGCTTTGCAGTGAAAGCTCTCTGTGTACTATGCGCAGTGTGCCGAAAAGGCGTTCCTTGACAGAGTCAGTGGAGAGCAGTTCCATTTTCTCATTTATGGCAAAGGGCATGTTGGAGCAGATGAAGTTCAGTGCCATCATGTCGTTGTGTACATTCTTGATGGCAAAAGTAGCTTCTTCCGGTATATCGTCGTTTACACGAATGTATTCGGCCGTTGTAGTACGTAGGTCGTCTATGGCTGCAATGAATTCACTATCGTCTTTTTCAGGTAAAGTTTCTGTGGCGATTTCTACATGTCCTGAAATATATGGTTTGCGACGGGTGACGCTCAAAAGACGCAGTCTCCCGAGCCCTTGGACAATGGCTGTCATGCTACCGTTTGGCAATGTCAGTATTTTTACCACACGGGCGTATACACCGTAATCGTATAAATCATTTCTCGTTGGCTCTTCCACCTCCGGGTCACGTTGACATATTATGCCGATAAAGGTTCCTGTCTTTTCGGCTTTTTTCACCAAAGTCATGCTTGACTGTCGTCCAATTAGTATTGGCGACACAACACCGGGAAAAAGTACAAGGTTGCGCACTGCAAGTATGGGCAGTGTTTGGGGCATGTCTGTATTAGACAAATCACCAAAATCCCCCTCTATGTCTGCGATCATCGAAAAAGCTTTATTGTTTTCTCTACTGTCCATCTGAATATTATCTATTTTTTGAGTGTGCAAAGTTACGCAATTTAATTGAATATCTGATATAAAGATAATTGTTTTTGATAGGTTTTTAAATGGCAATATTAAAAGGCTTTTTGATTTTCTATCACTATAAATTTTACAGCTTCAAATTTTGTATAGATTTCTTTATTATGGTTTAATAATATCTTTAATACTGTGAAATAATAGTTTTTAAATATGTATTATAATTTAATTGAGGATTA